>Ga0315316_10000002_pt1 | contig 123829 bp, 148 predicted proteins | sample M160m3416metaG_FD_203702 | JGI IMG/M metagenome (GOLD analysis project Ga0315316, IMG submission 203702) | Ammonia-oxidizing marine archaeal communities from Monterey Bay, California, United States - M1 60m 3416 | ecosystem: Environmental > Aquatic > Marine > Intertidal zone | place: USA... | reverse complement strand
ATTAATTTCCAACGTTGTCTATAATATAGTCCTGTACGTTTATCATTTGCATTTTCTTTTAACTTTTTTCTACCTTTGGCTTCTGATGCATGGTATGAATTAAAAGCTTCTGAAAAACGTTTTAAATAAGTTGTTGTGCTAATTAATTGTTTTCCGTTTAATGTATAAGTATGTGTTTCTTCATCAAAAGATAACCCTGAAAACGTTTTATTAATTTTATTTCTTAATTTATTAGTTTTAGGAGAATCACAAAAATTTTTCATATAGTTAATTAGTTAGTTAATAATGTTGTAATATACTCATAATTATTAACTAAACGGTCATAATAAATGAAAAAGCCTCTATTTTACTAGAGGCTGTGAAAATAAAATTATAACTAACTAACTAAATATTTTCATTTAAATTATTACTATTTTTAATCTTCAATTTTAGTAATTATTTATTTTCAAATATTTATTTATTTTTATTACACTTGTCCTTAAGTTTTTTAATTCTTTTCTTCTGTTTTTCAATAAATTCTTCAAGAATTTTATTGTGATCTACTTCTTGTTTTAACATAATATTAAATTTTAGTCTAATAATCTAAATTTATTATTAATAAGCTGGTGTATAGATTCTATTGCAACAACAGCTCCATTTAAACTTTCCTGGGTTTCTAAGTCACGCTCTCTTGTGTATTTATTAAGTTCCCTTAATTCTACTGTATGACGTTCAATAAGCCCTTTAATTTCTTTTTGACACTCTTGCCTCTCTATTCTTAATAAAGCTTTTTCTTCTTTATACATTTTAAGAAGTTGCCAAATTGCTAAACCACAGCCGATAATTAAGGGAGATTGCTCGGCAAAACGCTGCATTAATAATGTAAAATCCATTAATATGTTTAGTTTTTTATATTTTTAAATATTATTTAATATTCAATACTCATGACCGCTATAATTGCGTCTTTTAATGTTATTGTAATTGTTATTTCGTTTATTGCGTTTATAGATATTAAATATCTATTATTGTATACTTCTTGATGTTTAACAAGTGCTGATCCTACAAAATTAGTAACGTCTGTTGAATTTTCAAAAAATAATACCGTCCCATTATTCCCTAAAAACTCAAAAGGATATGTAAAGTTATCTTTGAAAATCATCATAGAATTATAGTAGCTAAATTGAGTTCTTGATATATTAAAAGTATTACCTGAATCTAATGGATACTCAAAAACGTTAATAAGATTCTTATCATCTTCTTTTTGTATCTGCTCTATTCTAAGGTTTTTAGTTACTTGTAATATACTATTAGATATGTCAGTAGTTAAACTATCTTCATAGCTTTCTATGTTGGTATTATTAATATAGTCTTTAGCTATATAATAATTTGTATCCTTAGTAACCATTTCACCTAAGAAATAAGTTCCTTCTATAAGAGGAATAATCTGAACAGAGTAATTTTCGCTATTGTAATTCATTATCTTCTATTTTGTAAACTAACTAATACAGAGCTAGGAAAACTAGGATTACTACCACTATTCTCTATGGCTTGCCCTATTGTACCCGATTGAGCAAATGCTGCCCCAATAACATCACCTGCTCCTGCCGTATTAGGATATACATTATAACCTATTGTTATGGCAGCACTATAGTCAACATAGTATATACCAAAGTGATGCACTGCTACATATGTCTCATTTGGATTGCCTGTTGCTGCACCCCTTCTTGTAACAACACCTTGAGTAACATTTCTCTCTCCCGTTGATGATATATAATTTAAAACAGGAAACTCAACACCGCCAATAGTTGCAGCAGTTGTAGTTATAAATACTACCTTTTGTACAGCAACTGTTTGCACAGTAGTATCTTCTACACATATGTTCATTGCCACACTGATCCACAAATCATATCCGCTATTATATGTCTCTATTAATCCTTGTCTTTTATTAAATACTTGAAAATTATTTGTAGGACTTGGGTAAGCTGCATCTCTTGCTATAGCATCATCTACCATTGGCGTACTAGCTAAAAAATTAGCTACATCTGTACTTCTTAAAGTTCCACTATTTTCTAGTAAAACTTTCATTCCTGCAATAGGTGTTATACTAGCGTAATTTGTTATAAGTTGAGGTTGTGCTTGAATTTCTATTTCATCAGTACCTTCTGTAATATCAAAATCTGCAGATGATAAACTTCTAAATTCTAAATCAACGCCTGTCTTTTGCTTGAAGACTCCAGCACCACCACCAACATTACTAGCTGTATTTACTTCTCCAGAACCTGGAGGAGCAGGCGTAGTTACATATAGTATAGAATCTGCTTTAGACTGTAAGTTATCATTTATTTTAATTAATATCTTGTCATTCTGTATTGCATCTGCTAATGAGTTTGCAGAAGATATTTGATCAAAAGTAAAATTATTAGTGACAATAAAATCTCCACCATATGATACATTTATATTTAATTCTTTTATAAATATATTTTCATATGGTTTAGACACATTAATTAATGTAACTGTGGCATTACTCATTTAAAATATCTTTTGTAAAACAAAGTTAGCGCTGCAACAACTCCAAAATTACTAATTATTTTTATAATAGAATCTATTGCAGTAATATCTGTCCCTGTAAATAATAATCCTCCTGTAGCTAAAAAATCTGCAATATCTAAATTAAACATATTATATTTTTTTCGATTTTTTTAATCTTTTTATCAAGAGTAAATTTATTTAATTTTTAAATTCATTAGTCTAAAAATCTAAATTTGTTATTAATAAGGGTTGTTAAAATTGATATCCATTTAATACAAATTCTCTTACTAAAATATCCTTAGGGGTAGAAGTTCCTCCCGTATTAAAGGATTCAAATTCTACATCAAATACATCTCCAAAGGTAGCTTGACCTATAACACTGAATGTAAAAGATTGTGCCCTACCTTGTCTTATTTCGGGATAACCTATTGCATAAGGAATAGCTGTTCCATTAGAACGCAACCTACAAGCTATAAATCCATCACCCGACATTTCAACTGTCGCTGTAACAACTACCATGAAATTTGCATCTACCTTTGAGTCATAAGTAAGTGAGCAATTTGCAGCACTTGTTATCACCCTCGTAACAAGAGGAAATGTTGGTGTATTTGTAAAAGCACCTGTTGTTACATTAGCTGCCGCTAAAACTTGAGGGTTTGTAGTTCCTGTGTCTAAATCATTTAAGTTTCCTACAATAGACAGAGTTGCCTTAGCATTTCCATTACCAATACCTTGATTGGCTTGAATAATTGTAGTGTTCTGAATGTCATAATCAATACTTGTAACAGCACCGGTTGTCAACCCTACATCTATACCTGTATTTGCAGATATAGTTCCAAAACCTATTGTTGTAGTATTATCTATTTTTATTCCGTCTTGTGTTTGTTGAGGATGAAATAAACAACCTGAAATATTAACTGCTCCAAAACCATTACCTGCACCATTAGGGCGTAATTCTATAAGAGGAGTTAATGCCCACCCACTTGGCGTAGGAATACTTGTTTCATCAAACCACCTTACAAACTCGCAACTTGATAACTGAAGTTTAGAATTATTTTGGAAATGACACCCCATTACAGTAGCTTGAACATACCAAACTAAAGTGTTTTGAATATCTACCAAATCAAACCCTTCAATATGCCAAACATCATAGCAATTCCTAAATTGGCAGTTGACAATAGTAAGTACCTTATCTCTGCCATCATTAAACCCTACACCGTAATTATGGTTGTCTGCTCTTAATACAACCTCTCCTCCTGTGACATTTGTAGAAGAAAACTTTAAATTTGAAAACTCACAGTTGACATTATCAACTGTTATGAAATCACCTCCACTACTTGTGTATGTTAAACCATCTTTGTCTCTATCCCAACCAAGAATGGCTATGTTATCCCCATTTATTAACAGTCTATTAGAACAATTAACATTACCCCTAATAAAATAAGTTGTGTTAGCTGCTAATGTAATAACACTCCCTACGGCAGTTCCAAAATCTGATTCTTGAGCAATCTCTACTACATTTACACCATTAATTGTAGGAGTAAATACTCCTCCAAACCCACTGGCAGTATAATTAGGATGAAGTGTAAATGTCTTTGCTAATGTATCAGTTATTAATATTTCTTCTGTAGTTCCAGGATCACGTAATTTCCAAGAATTAGCGTTTGAAGTTTGTGTATTCCATACAAAGTTGCCACCCGTAGAATCTATCTCAGGGTTGGAAGTTGCATCAAATTGTATTTCAGAATCAACTTTTAATATAGAACCTTTTAACCAGTGTCCTGCTGTTTTTAATATCGTTCTTAATCCCATTGTTTTTTATTTTATACTATAAATGGATCGTTCCATTCTTCTGTTAACATTATTGCCATCATTTCTTCATATGTATATGGACCTTCTTTTGTTATTAAATCATCAAGAAAGTCTGGAGGATTACCGTGCTTCCACTTTACAAATGCTTTAGTTTGATCTACCGACCTTCTAACATCTTCTGTTTCATAAACCTGAGAAAAATCTATTTTTGATAATTCACTAATATTGAATATGATAGAATCTCTATTTTCATAACTATGTGACATCGTATCTACCATTTAATGTGTTAATATTCTGTGTTACTTCTTCTTGTGTTAACACTCTATCATATACTAATGTTTGATAAGTTGTTCCAGGAAATTGAAATAACGGTACTGTTCCTGTTCCTATCCACCCATTAAGTGCAACTTTCATAGATGTAGTTTGAAATGTATTTGTTAAAGCTCCATAACTTATAACTATTACATTACTTTGCAGTTTGCCATCAATGTAAAATGTTGGTCTATCTAGCCCATCGTTTGTATTTATAGAGCCATCAAAACAAATAGTTAAATTATGTATTTTATTTGCCTCTATAATATCTCCATCACTTCTTACAAGTCTTGTTTGTGGGAATCCACCAATAAGACCTGGGGATGTGTAAGGAATATGTTCTATTCTTATTCCTCCATAGCTTTCTGCTGTAATGTTTCTTACTAACATAAGGAGCTGCCTGTTGTTTCCGGAACCAAATTTTGAAAAGAAAGTATATGGAACATCGTCTGCTAATGTATCAAACTTTATCCAAGTTTGAATTGTATAAGTAGGACTTGTCCCTCCTATTACTCCATTAAGTATGTTCCCTAAGTCAATAGTATCATCTAAACCATCAAAAGCTACTCCCCCACCTTTATCTGTAGTATAAGAAGTACCATTAAGCATAGTGCCATCATAGTTGTTACCTGTAAGGTCACTCCATGTGTTATTACCTCCTGCTAACGATGAACTATAAAAACCATCTAAATTTAAAACAAGTCCACTTGTGACTAATCCAAAGGGTAATTTTTGTCCTTTTAGATACTTTAAATTTTTTACATTTATATTCTTAATTATCATATCAATACTTCGCTAAACACAGTTTCAGATTTCCATTTTATCTCTAATGCATCTCCTGATGTTACCTTTACGTCAAGCACTCCAGTACCTGCCTCTAAAACTGCTGACCAACCTGAAGTGGCTGCATCCTCGGCTATTAACTCATCCGTAACAGTGTCAACAATAGAAGTAACAGCAGAAAATTGCTTTATAGCACCCCTAAACTCATGACACCAAACATCGCCCGTTGATGTTTTAATAGCAGTAATCCTTGTAACAAAAGACTGAACTGAATTGTTTGTTATAGCTTTAGAAGATGTTAATGTTGTTTGCGCTGCAGTTGTTAAAGTTGCCGTTTGTACATATGAACCTCCTGCAATATCAGAAAGAAAAGCAACTGTTCCACTTGCATCTTGAAATGTATAAGTTTGATCTCCACTTAAAGCAGGTGGTACTAATAACCCATCAAATGTATTGCCACTTGGCTGTAAACTTATTTGATTAGTATAAAGAGTACCTGCTGTCTTAGCAGTTATACCTACTCCAGAAACAATAACAACATTGTCCAATCCTGCGCCAATGAAAGAATTAAGACCTACTCCTGCTGCACCCGTTCCTATACCAATAGCTTTATCAGTTTCTGAAACAAATCCAGCATCAGTAACACTATTATCTTGTATTTTAAATGTACTAAGAACTAAAAGATTTGCATCTGCTATCGCTGCAACTCTATCACCATTAATAACAACCCCTGATTTATCACCACTTTGATTACTTTGTATATCTATTCCTGTGGAGTATGCACTTAATATACCAGCTGCACCCCAACCAATTTGTGCTGTTGTTGCATCACCATATATCCAAGATTCTCCATAAGCTGTATTATCTGAAGAAATTGACCATCCTCCAAAAGGTCCATTTAAATTTATAGAATGGGTAGTTCCTGCAGCTATAATTGTATCAGCAGTTAGACCACTTCCTGACAATATAATATCTCTTCCTCCTGTGGTATTACCTAATACAAGAGTAGCAGCTAAATCTTCACCACCACCTGGGCCCGCAGGATTAAGCTCTTGGAAATTATCTTCTAATAAAGGATTATATTTTAAAGCCATATTATGATAAAGTTATTGTAGCTACATGATAAGTACCTGCGCCACCATTATAAGTAAAAGTTTTAATAACAGTAAGTCCTAATTGCGAAGAACTGTATGTTATAGTATCAGGTCTTTGATCTGATGCTCCACCATCAAGCCATACATAAGTAGTAACTAAATCATTAGCTTGAGTTTCAAGTTTTTCTAAGTTGCTTTTAGAATTAGTGTTTAAATTAATATTTTTTAATTCTATTAATTTCTTAACTATTGCGTTTAAAGCTCCTAATTCCGTGTTTTTATTAGACGAACCCGTTCTACCAGGAAGTCCAAGTCTAGGTCCTGCCATGATTTATTATATTTTGTATGATATTGTATTATCAGTTGAGTTTTTATATAATTGACCGGTAGTTATTCCTGCAGTGCCTGCAGCTGCGTCGTCTACATATTCAGGTAAAGCTTGTAATAATTGAAGTACAAAAGTATGCACTGCAACTGGATTATCCATAAGTATTTTGGACTTTGCTCCTGTTACTGCTGTTCTTCTGTCGATAAATAATTTGTTACTTGACATAATTTTGAATTTTAATATTATTAATATTTTATTATTATTTTATTATTTTAAAAATTTGATATAATAAACCATTCAGTTCCATTACTTATAACTGTGATTGCATTATATTGTGAATTCAATGGTTGATCATTTACACCGTCTATTGTCTCAACTCCATTACCTAATACATGAACAACTCCTGCACCAGGATCAATTTTTTTAATAGTTATTTGTTGATTTGGTCTTGCTGCTAATGGTAATGTTATATCTTTATCTGTTGCACCAGTAGTTACTAAAACAACTTCTTTATGATTTGCTGTATAATTTATTGCAGTACTAACAACATTTATAGAATCTTCCCAATTAATATTATTTCCTCCATCATTAACAAGGCCCTGACCTGCAAGACCATCTGCTGTTGGGAAATTATAAGAATAAACAGGAACCTTAGAATTTCCAAATTTAACTCCATTAGTCTCTTGTAACTGTATGTACATTGCATTTCCGACAGCATCACTAGACTCTAAATATACTTGTGAATCACTTACTGTAACAGAACCTCTTTGTGTACCTACTTCATTTGATATGAGTATACTAGTATCAAAAAGAACAAATCTTTCAAGATCTTGACTAGGAATAGTCTGATACATTATAGGTTGAGGAGGATATGATGCAAGTACAGCATTCAATGCTGTTGAAGGAATAAGTCCACTGCCCCCACTTAAAGTATGAGATACACCTGTAGAAAGTGGACCCCATCCTGATCCTAAATAATATGTTACTGTAGCTGTGTTTGAAGGATTTGCTAAATTCCAATTTATTACTAGTTGTTCTATTGTGTTTACTCCATCAGTAGTTATTACTATTGAATTTCCTATTGTACCATAATTATCTGCAATTATTTCAAATGAAAATCCAACTGCAGGATTAACTATTCCTGTAGTAGCCTGTGTTCCTGTTGTAGAGATATTAGAAATAATTCCTGGTCCATATGAAGGATTTGTTCCTATTCCTAAACTTAAATTAGTATCTGCAACTGTTCCACTTTCTTTTACTTCCCATAAACCTGCATTTGCTACTTCTAAATTTTCACTTGACCCTATTCCTGCACCTCCAAGTTTAACTGTTCCTGCAGGTGATTCTGTAAGTCCTAAACCTACATTTAATAAACCACTTGGAGTTTGCCATTCACATTCCCCAGTACCTGCTACTACAGCAGTTAATATATCACCAACCTGACTACCTGCTACACCCGGAGTTTTAATAAGTATAGCATTATCCGCTGATAATGTTAAATTATTTAATGATGATAATGTTATATCATTTGTATCACTAACTTGAAAAGTAGAAAACTCTTCAAAAGTAATACTATATAATTCTCCATCTCCCCCTATTGATCTATTAGTAGCTACGGTGCCATCTGCTGTATATATATTATTAAGCATTGCTGCACTTGGATCAGCCCATTCACATGTTCCACCTGTAACAGGCCCTGCAGATGATTGTAAAGTTAATATTTGTCCAGCTGTACCAGTAGAAGCTACAATACTAGGAGTAATTAATTTTACTGTTGAGTCTCCTCGTAGTAATAAAGTTTGTGCAGATCTTATGGCTATAGTCTCTGCATATTGAGTAAACCAAAAATCTCCTGTAAAGTCTAAATCTACAGTATCAAATGCAAATTGATGCCCTCCCCCTGTAACTGTAGTACCATGTAATAATGTACCACCTAATTCTGTACAATTAGTTTGTGTTCCAGTTATAGGATCTAATGCTGTTTGAATATTTAATCCATTTTGAGCACAAGAAACACCCATTAATGAAATTTGACTATTCACAAAAGCAGTTAGATTAAACGGGTTATCTAAAGAAAGAACAGATTTTCTTCCTGTTACAAATACACGTTTATCTATAAAATACTCCATAGTTAATTTAACACCCTCTACAGGCACTAGAATAGTTAGTTAATAGTAATTGTCTATATTTATTAAGATCGTTAATAACAGCACCATTTAAAGAACAGTTAACGATATTGTCTTCAATTGTAATAAATCGTTTAACTGTATTAATATCACTTAGTAATACTTCCATATTACAATTATATCCATATAATATCCTTGATGCATATTGGGATAATTGTTTAACAAAATGACATTTTAAATCTGGATCCATATTAACAGCTGCTACAAGGGTTATTATTAGAATTAGTTGGATATGCTATAGGGCTTAATTTATTAGCTACAGTAGAAGCATCAGAACAATTACAATCATCAATTCTACCAAAACATCCATCTGTTTGCAATAAAACAATTAATATTTCATATAATGCACATATTTCAGAATATGAAACACTTGATGTACAATCATTAGAATATAATAATGCATTATAAAAATCCATTATATTAGAATCAACACATAAAACCCATTTATTAACAACTTGGCATTTAAGTGTTCCACAATCAATAAATATATGATTTTGTATACATGTTGATGTTGTATCTTGGTTTACCTCACAAAATATAATTTCATAAGTACCAGGTAACATAGTTGTTGAATCATATAAAGAATTAACACTTAATTGTATAACTTCATCAACTCCACCTGATAATGTAAACGTTTCTCCATTTGAAGGAGTATAATCACTACCTTCAATTTCAGTTAATGTTATAGTATTAGTAGGATTAGCAGCATTCCAATTTGAAACAAGTGCGCTTAATAAATCAATACCATCACCCGTAATAACAATACCATTACCAATTATTCCCGTATTATCAGCAGTTAAGTTTATTGCTTCTGGTGTACCGCCTGTTGTGGCAGCAAAAGAACCCGATAAAGTAGTAACATTTCCTGTAGTTGCTGCAATTCCAGGAGAGGCTATTTGCACAATATTACTTGGTAAAGCAGGGTATGTAATTACAGTTCCTGAAAGAACTCCATCACAAGTACCACCTGATTTTGTTATAATAAAGTCTATAACATAAACAAATCCAGATTGAGTTGTTATTGTAAGTTCATAGGTTGTAGCAAGTCCATATCCACTTGATAAAGTAAGATCTATACTTAATACCCCACCAACAACAGTAGATACAGGACTAATAGGTAATCCACCATCAATTACTAAAGATAAATTTCCAGATATTAAATCTCCGTTAAATCCAGCAAATTGAACGCTATATACATCATTTGGACCTGCAAGAACACATGATTCACTCAATACAAATTGATATCGAGGTGCAATATTGGTTATAATACCAGGTGTACAACAATTGGTAGAATGTGTTATTGTATACTTATCAACATTTGTAAAATCCTTAACAGCAGAGCCCAGTATGTAATCAACATACTGAAGCCCTGTTGTAGGAGTATTAAATGTTATAGCATCACAATTTGTTGTATTTAAAAAATTGAGATCTGCCATTTTAATGTTTTATTAAGCTAATGGTGCACCTGATGCTGTTGCGTTTAAGTTATTATTAGTATTAAATAAATTTAACATGGTAAATAAATAAGTACGTTGAGCAAGGGCGGTAGCACTTCCAAAAAATGGATTAGTTGTAGCATCACCAATAGTCGTATTAACGACTGCTATAATAGTTGTATTTCTATTTACAGAAGGCATTCCACTAGACGCTGTTCTACCATCACAATGTTCTATTACAAAATAATCATAGAAAGCATTAGCTTTAAATGCATTTGGAAATTCAACATTATAACTTTCCCAAGGCATTCTTGAACGATTAGTTTCTTCATAGCGATTATTCATTTGATATTGAATATTCAATTGATGACCATAACCTTGACCTTCAGAACCAACACTAATTCTTGATTGAGGTACATTGTCTAATCCACTAACTAGACCTACTTCAACTCTACGTTTAGTTTGCATTCTAAAATCATAATATGCTTGACCTTCATCTAATGCCATGACATAAATCATGTCACAAGTACCAGCACCTGCTATTACTACACCTGCTGGAATATTAGTAGATCCTACTACAGCATAAGGTATTAGCTTTACAGTATCGGCACCAAAGCCTTTAGCTACTAAATCAGCCTCTAATGCCGCAAAAGATACTATCATTTCCGCTGTAAGTACAAATGACTGAACACCTCCCTGTCGGTCATATCCAATGACTACATTAGTACCAGCAGCTACAGGTGCCGGTGCACCAAGACTGTTACCTAAATTAGATATTAATTCTGCTCCTGTTCCTGCACCTACACCTGATGAGTCTAGTGCAACAGCAAATGCCATTTGTTGAGATTTATTGTCATTGACAGCAAGTGCTAATTCAGCAACAATTGTATCTCTTTGTTGAGGAACAGTGAGTGTACCAAGAGAAAAATCAGGAGTTGTATAAAATCCAAATATTGTTGGAGTGTTATATCCACCATTAAACCAATCAGTACGGTCACCATGACCAGATACTTGAATTTGATAAGTAGTTAAATCGGCAGGTACAATTTGACTTGATGCAACACTTGCATCTCCTATTAAATGAGAATCATTAGATCCTAGAGCGGCATTAGACTGATCAATTATAATACCTTCTGAACAGAAAGCGTTAATCCAATCAGATTGCTCAAATGGACGATTATACAATGGAGATTTATCTAAAGATGTATCTCTGCGTTGGATTATTTGAAATGCAGATCCTGGACCACCAGCTCCAACTTCAACGTGATTACCACTACCTGGTACTGGACCATAAAGTCCTGTGCTACCTACTGCTAAATTAAGTACACCTCCTGCGGTATACAAATCACTTCCTACACCTGGAGCCGCTACAGCGGGATCAAGTATAAAGTATTTTGTTTGACTATGTTTTGAAATCATTTTAAGTAATTTTTAATTAATAATTATAAATTGTTTAGTATTATTTTTGTGTTTTTGGAGGCGGAGGAGCTTGATTTATTCCACCAATTATATCTTTTAATGCAAGTTGTATTGCCATTTGAACTATGTCTTGATGAAAACCTTCATCAATATCACATTGAATTTGTTCAGTAGTAGCTGTTGAATGTTTATCAATATGTGCATATCCTCCTATAAAAACTCTATTTGGATATTTAATATAACTTATACATGCATTACTTACTGTAAATTGTTGTGTTCCATCAGAGCCGTTTGTATCAAGATATAAAGATTGTAATTGATCATTATTAAAACGCTCAGTTGTAAGTCCAGGATCATCTATTAACTTAGCAGTCATATCATATGAATCTGCATTAATTGCAGGAGCAGGTATGATTGCTGGAGTATTATAAGTTGATTTACCAAACATTGCAAGTATTTCTCCCCAATCAAAACTAGGTTGACTAAAAAAGGTTTTGTTGTCATCAGTTTGATGTAAATTAACTCTAATTTTTTTAGTACAAGTTCCCTTCGCTATTGTTATCTCTGCTTTTGTTAAAAATAAATATCTAAAGTATTGATTATTAATGTTATTACCTAAATCATTTAATCTTACTTCGTATAAACCATTACCCAAATCAGTGGGTGTTATTGCTGGTTGTAATTCAGGAGATTTTATATGCAAGTTTGCAAGTTCAGACATTCTAAATTGATCAACCTCAAATGCCTTCCGAGCTTGATCAAGTTTATATCTTTTTTTTAAAAATAACAAGATTGCATTATTTAGATATTCATCTATTTCCCACGGCATAAAATCAGGTCGATCATTTGATGCGACCCGATCTAAGCCAAGTTCAAAATTATAATGCATTTGTTCAATACGCATATTTATTTAATTTTACTTTCGTATTCTTCCTGAAGCATTTCTACATTTTCTTGATTTGCCGGATCCAATAAAAACTCAACAATAAAATTCATTTTACCATTGAATGTAAATGTTTCAGCCGGTTCACCAGGGATTGTTTTGTACCAAGTATATCTTCCACCTTTATAAGCAACTAAACCTTGATTTTGATAATCAAATAAATCACCCATTGCAATAAATTTATTTCTACCGACAACAGGGTCTTTCCACAAATTATATATTTCAATAAACTGATCAAAAGATTTAATACTTTTATTATAATAATTATATATAATATTAAATGCTTTATCTTTAGTTATATTGCGATCAGAAGCCTCTGATAATTCTAATGCTTTAGTCATTGTGATTATAGAATCTGAATTACTATCCATTAATTCTTTTAAAGCAGCACCACCTTCAACTACACGCATTGATTTAGACTTCTGACGTTTTTGTTTTGATTCATCATCAACAATATACCATTCAGCTTCTTCGTTACCACCATCCATAAGTTCATCCCAAGTATTAGCAACGGATTTATGTGCCAATAGCGTATAGTAATTAACTTTATGAATAGGGTTTGAAAGATGCAGAAATGTTACATTACCATCTAATCTAGGTTTAGATTCAACAGTTTCAAAGAACCTTTTATCAACTTTATCTGAAGCAACTACTCCATTAGGAATACGATGAGTTAGATAATCCAAAGAATATCCACACTCATACTCTAAAATATGTTGTAAAAGAACCTTTTCCTTTCCTTTTAATACTACTTCCCATTCAGGTGTATATGAATTAACATCTTTATATGGGTTTGTAACTAGCATATCAAGTCCTGTATTTAATCCCTTTTGAGTTCTTGCTGGGGCAACTCTTTTACTTGTCCCCGGAACTCTATATAGTGATTCAGGTGTAACTTCTGTATACACAGGATTACCTTGCAAATTAACTACAGGTTGACCGCCACTAAGCTTTTTAGTTTTCATTTTAAACTTTTGCTTAATATTTCGATAAGGATTAGGTTCAATTCTAATTTTTCTGTTATCTTCTTTAATATATTTAGTCATTTTTTTAGTTAGTTTTTAAATTATGAAATGTATTTTATTAATCAAATGATAAGAATATTGCACCACAACGAGTTACATCAGCAACCATAAGACCAACAGATTTTTCACGTGAAATAGAATATCCTGATACACCTCCAGCTTGACCCAAGCCACCGTCAGTAATAGGCATTCCTGTTTTACCATCATGTTCGCCATACCATTTACCATTATAGCTAATGTTATAGTTACAATAAGATTCTTGAATCATTGAAATATTATCGGTTTCTCCACCTGTTCCTTGTTGTTTACTAGAACCAAAATCAAGGATATCTGCACGCCAAGAATCAATAGGTACATTTGTACGTACTGGGTGCATTTGTGGACAATAGTATTGATTGTCATAAGCTGGATTTTCCATTACAGAAATATCAACTGTAAATCCTTTATAGTTAGCAAAATAAGAACCATAATCCATATGACGGAAATTATCTCCTTTACGTAAGAATAATGAGTCAACAGTTGTAAATGCTTTAGCATCTGCTTTAATCATCTTATCAAACATTTTACGGAATTCACGTCCTGCAGATAATATAATTTTTTGTTCGCCTTCAGAGATTTTATCTTTAATGATAGAATCAAACCAATCTTCTAACTCTTCAAGAGATAGAGCACCATTATGTTCTAATGTATGTCCTGATTCTAATTGTTGACGTAAACCTGAAGCTGTTAAAATTTGATGACCTTCAGGAGATACCATGTTATTAGATGTTTTACCAAATACTAACGTCCATTCACAGTTTTGATATAATTCATTAAATGCTTCTGCATCTAACAATGCCATAAAACGAGCCATTGGTTTACCTGTAACTTTATCTTCATATTTAACCCAAAGCATTTTCAAATATTTACCATATTCGTCCATTCCACCTTTACCGTCCATAGCTTGTTTAGATCTACGAGCAGCTTTATCTGATACAGCTACTTTAATTGCATGTTGTTGAATTTGACCTTCACTTTCAAAAATTGAATAGAACTGGAATCCACCAGCATCAATATTATCTTCTGTAGCTACAGCACCGGATACTTTACACCATTCCTGTCCTTCTTGAATATATTTAGGATCTAAGAATTCATTACCGTTATTAGTAACATATTGAATAGTATACCTAAATGCATTAGGGCCTACTTGGTGATGAGAACGGGATTGACCATTACCATAAGTCATTACACGACATAATTTTTGATTATGCTGAGGAATTATGATATCTGATACATTGAACCAAGGTTTATCAACTACAATATCAAAAGATTGTAAGTGAAGACCAGGTCTAGCATCATTACATGGAACTTGAGTAATACGAGCTTTTTGTGTATTACCTCCTGATAGTTCCCAACGGAACCCTGAACGATTAATTGTTTTTACTTTACCTTTAGCTTCGGTCATACCAATCATTGGTTTACCATAATAACGGTTAGTCGCAGAGAATATCTGAGCATAACCCATATTTATGGTTTCAAGATTTTCAGTACTTCCAAAAGCTTGACTTAGGTGAAGTCCTTTAATTGTACCTGTTGCCAAAAGACCATCTGTTAATACGGTAGGTCTTAATTGTCCATTATGGATAAATTTGGCATTTTCAAATGTTTTTACTGACATTGTTAAATGTGTTTAATTATAAAAATAAATATTATTAATTTTAAATATTTCGAGGGTCAATTCTTTGAACTGAAGAATTTGATTGTCTTTTATCGCTATATTGACCTTTTGATCTATTTTGTTTTTTACTGTTTATTAAATTTTGTATTGTCGATGTTACTTGTTTATTAACCGGAACTCCTCTTGAATTAAATTGTAATGTATGAGGATCAAGATCTGAAATAAAATCTATAAAAACTTGTGTTAAATTTGGATCTTTCCATAGTTCATTAAATTTATATCTCCACATTTCCATTTCTCTACCATCATCTAATTCTACAATATCAAATTGTTTAACAACATTGTTTTTTTTATTTTGAGACCAATTTCTTTGATTTAATGTTTGCCTAAAATCATTAATCCATTCTTGTTGTTGTTGAGCTTGCTGTTGTTGGTATTGAAGTTCTTGTTGTTGAGCTTGTTGTTGTTGATAGGCAACCATTTGTTTTTGTTCATTTACTTTACCTAAAAAATAATTTTTTGCCTCCTGGGCAATATCCTCTGCTTCTAATCTATCAAAATAATTTTCTACCTCATTAGGAATATTTTCAATCCTTCGTTGATGTGCCGGGTTTTGAGGATCTAATCCTTCTCTTAAATAAGAATCAATTAAATATCTTTGATCATCTGTTTCTTGAGTATTCAATGATTCGATATTAATTTCATCACTTATAGTTTGTTTCATTTCTTCAAATCCATGCCACGATCCTCCTTGATAAACATAATCAAATAATTCAGTTATTTTAGGATCAGCTGCATTCATTCGCATTTCATTTAAAATAGCAGACCGTTGATTTTGTTTATTCTGTTCTATAAGGTCATTCCATGTCTCTTGATTAATATCCCCAATATCATCAGGTATATTAAGTAAGTTATTTTCTCTCAATACATCTAAAGCAGCTGAATAAACATCGTTATTATATGATGGTTGTTGCTGTTCAGTAACTTGTTCTTCTACTGCAGGTTCATTCTCTGCAGTATGATGTTCGATAGTTTGTTGAACATCTTCCATAAAATCGGAAGTATTTTCACTATCTGTCGGTTCGGAGGAAGCTTCATTTGTTGTCTTAAGAATATCATCAAGACCAAAATCAAAATTCATTTCCTCTTCGGGGATACTTGGATCAATCATGTGTAATTTACGTAATTTAGTTATTAATAAGTTATATTTTATTTATTTATATTTTAATAGTTGTCATAATTAAGCCTATACACTTAATTTTTTACCATCAAATATTATATCTTTTATTGATAATAATGATTTTGCAACTGTTGATGCATTAATTAAAGAGTCAATAAGAACCGAAGATGGATCGTATACTCTATATTTAGCATTAGATAATTTGTATAATTTATTATCCCTTAAGTCTAATGCAAAACCATCAGTTAATTTTTCTTTATATGTTTCATAGTTATCAAACAGATCTGCATTAACTAATAATTGTTTAAAGGGTTCACTTAATGAATCAATAATTAATTGACAACCTGGTTCAAAGCATAATTCTTTTTTACATCTTTTATTTAATGTATTTTGACAGTTTAAATAAGTAGAACCACCACCTACATTAACACCTTGTTTAATAGCTGATTCTACTGCTAATACTGCATCATCAAGTCTATCCTTTAATTCTTTCATCTCCATGTGAGTTCTTCCCCCTACATGTATAACTGCAACTCCCCCTGTTAAATTAGCTAATCTTTTTTTATGAAATTTACGATCTACTTTTGTTATAAGTGTTTCATCACTATTATCATCATCTGATAGTATTTCTTTAATGTCATAAATTATGTCTTCAATTAATTCCTCATCGTTATTACCATCTAAGATAGAAGTATACCATTCGTCTACTTTTACTTGTTTAGCAAATCCTAGATTACGAGGATCAAAATCATCCTGTGCTCCTATAACATAAGATGAAGTTAATGCAGCCAAATCATTCATTAATAAATGCTTTCTATCTCCATGTCCATCATTAGTAACAAAACAAATAGGATTACCTGTAGCACCCATAAACTTTTCTATTTGAGTAAGAGTAATATCAGTGATATCCTCACAAAATACTACAAGAGGTTTCCCCATTAAATGTTTAATATATTGATCAATATCAGTTACGGCTTGAATAACATCGTCAATAATAAGAATGTGACAATCATCTGCTTTAAAACACATTTCGCGAGTATCGTTAACCATAAAGTTTTCAATCCAACCTTTATGTAATTTCATACCTTTTGTTTTGTTAACACGTGTTTCTGAGTATTGACTTTCCTTAACTTCGATATCACCATATAAACCAATATCATCAATTATAGAATAAATGAATTCACCAAGCTTTTCATCATTGGATGAAATAGATGCTATTTCTTTTAATAGTTCTTTATTGTTTTCAATTTTAATTGAATCATAATTTACATAATCAACAACATTTTGAACAGCTTTATCAATCTGTTTACTTAATTCATAATAACTTAACCCGTTATCAATTAATTTAAGTCCCTCAGTAAGAATATACTGTGCCAATATCATTGTTGTAGTGGTGCCGTCACCACTTGATTTCATGGTTTTTAACGATGCTTCTCTTAATACAGTAATAACCATATTCTCATAATCATCAGCTGACATTATATGTCTTGCAACAGTAACACCATCTTTTGTTATATGTGTTCTATTGTTTTCATCATTAAATAAAATTGTTCTACCTTTAGTACCTAATGTTTGTTTGACGGTATTAGCAAGGGTATTAACCCCATGTAAAATAATTTCAGTTGTTTTATTCATTTTAGTTAGTTAGTTAGTTAATTAGTTATTTGGATTTATTTTTATCTTTTATGGCTTTTATTTTCATAGCCTCTAATCTTTCTTTTTGTTGCATTTCAAGATCTTTCATTTGCCTATCTAATGCTTCTTTTTCTAATTTTAATTTAGAATCATTCATTTTAAATTCTTGTTCTTTTTCAACTTTACGTTCTTCCATTCCAAGTTTAAATTCTTCTATATCTATTTTACGACTTTCATTATTTACTTTTTGTTGTAATTGTTCCCATTGTAAATAATCAGGAATACCATCTCTGTTATAATCTTTTTCTTCATCAAATGATGCAGCATTTAATTCAGCTTTCATTAATTCTTTTTGATATTCAATTCTACCTTTAAGATATATTTCATCAAGTCTTGCAATTTGAGCATCTTCAGATTGTTTTCTAGCCATTTCAGCCATTTCTTTTTCATGATCTCTTTGAGCCTGTTCAGATTCTTGTCTACGTTGTCTATTCTCTTCTTCAATCTCTTTAACAATATGTTTAAATTCACTGAGATTTTCAGTTTCCATTAATTCAATCAATGTATCAAGACTTGCTTTATCATTTTGTACAAGAGCATGACTAAGTTGTTTAGCTTGTTCAAGTATTTTAAATGCTTTAGAATTATCAGCTACTCTGAGTTTAAAATTATCTTCTAATGTTAATAAATCTAAATTTACAAGTACTTTTTCTTCATCATTAAGAAACCCTCTTATCTTACCTGTAGATTCACTTAAAACAGATAATGTCATTTCCATCATTCCTTGTAATACATCCTGCCACAATAAATCATGTGCTGCATGTAATGGTTCAGTTATATTAATAGAGTGCATTGTGTCTCTATAATTATCAGTAGCTGTCATACGCGCATTAGTTTGTGCTAAACGTTGATCAGACATTCCGGATGATAATTTAATATTTTGTTCTATAAATTGTAGAATATTAATATAATGTTGAATTGCACCTGAGTTAGTAGCGTCAATACGTTCGGCTACTTTCATGGTATTTGTATTACCAAAATTACCAGCCCCCTTAGAGTTACTTAATGGATTATAAGGGATTATACCATTATCTTCAGCAACTCTTAATGCCTCTTTGAAACCTAAATTTTTATCAAGCATGTGTATATTAATAAAAGTTAATACACCTCTATCTTGACTAATTAGTTTTAACATCCTAGCCATTATAACATAGTATAGTTTCTGCCAGGGTTTCATTCTATCCATTAAGGAAATGCTATATGCATTCCTATTATTATATACATGTCCGTATATTGGTAATTTAACATCATAAGGATTTAATAATGATTGATACGCATGTTTAACGGGCCCTATTTGACAATATATATCTTGACCTATTCTGATACCTTTCCATACTTCAGGAACCCATATCCATTCTAAAGAAAATTGTTTGGTAGTATCCTTTTTATCTACCCAGTTATAAATTACTTTATTTTTAGTATAACCGTTTGATACTGTTTCTTTTCTTGCACTTCTAGGAATGCTAAATGATTCATCAACATAAGTTATATCTGGTTCACCATACTCATTAATAAAAGAATATTTTCCTAATTTACGTTGAGACTTCCAATATATTGTATATACATTTATATATTCACGTAATTTATTAGTACGAGTATCAGTAGCATTCAATCCTAATCTATTAACATAATCTGTTCCTATATAACCATTGTTACCCATATCAGAAAGAATATAATCTTCTGCATTTAATGAGTTTTGATCACGAGGAAGGTTTTTAAAATTACGAACTTCTCTATCTTCAGATGGCTGTTTATTATTTTTATCTACCGAGAAAGGATGATTTAATCCTTTTAAATCTCCAAAGTATGGTCCTGTTTCTGTTAGTTTTTTATATTCCTCTTTTGTTATAAACTCACCATATTCTTCAATCACTTTATCAACAGTTTGTAATTCTGAATACCCTGCAAAATCTGCATCTTGTATCCACATTACATCTGGTGATTTTTGAAAGAATAAATTTAAGGGGTTTATTTGCCTAACTCTAGGTAAGTCATTTTCATGAAGAGAATAAATTTCAACAGCCTCTCTTCCTGCTATAATAGCATCTTCAAAGGTTTGATTCTTTACAAATTTTAAATTGAGCTTATCTGAAATCATTTTCATGATTCTACTCATTGCTATTTCCTCTGCTGTTGTTATATTTTTATATTTATCAAATACTGTTTTTGGATCAGCTATTTCTCCATATAATTTATCATATCTTGCTTGTAACTTTTCTATTTCTCCTTGAGCCTGTTGCTCATCCATTGAACCTTTTATTCTTTGCTCTTCAATTTTATAGAGTTCAATTTGTCTTTCTGATTCAACTTTAAATATTTCATTTGCTATCTCTTCTATTTCTCTTCTTTTATCTCTTTCTAATTTATCTACTGTTCGTTTAGAGTTATTAATAATACTAAAAGAAAAAGGTCTATTCCATTCTTCACCTTTATGAGCATCAATAATATTATGTGTTTTATTATATGCATTAATAAATACATCGGAATGTTCCTCAGTACCCAACCCTTTACATATACTCGCAATTTCACTACGATTTAATTGATTATTCTTAAGAGCATAATTTTCTTCAATCTTTTCCCATTCATCTGACCAAGAATAAGATAACTCGACATGGTAATCAACCATTTTTTCTCTCCATTTCTTATTCTTCTTTTTAGAAGAAATACGTTGATTTAAAAAATACTTCATTGATAATTATAATTTAAACTTTTTATTTATGTTTTTCATTTTTTCTTCATAGCTTCCATATCGTTCCATTCTCCACTCAAGTAATTGATCTGAAATACTATTCTCTTCCCATGAATTATCTTCTTCAGGGTCATACCATTCTTTTAATTGAACTACAATACCCATCATTGCCATAACTAAATCGTAGTTACCGGATCTCTCATAGTTTATTAATTGTTCAATTAGCAATTGATCTTCTAATCTATCTATATTACGAACACCTTTCTTAATTACTTTTTCACCATCTTCTGTATCGTAATAATTAGTATTCACTCCACGTTGATCTAACCACTCATATAATAAATCTTCACCTATTTGTTTATGTCGTACACTAGACATTGCATGTCCATAAGCCCTACGATTAGTTTTACTACCCGGCATTATTTTTTCTAGTGTTGTAATAGGTGGTCCCATTAATCTAGATGCTTCACCCTTACGTATAAAAAATTGAGGAATACCTCCATCTCTATCATTCTCAACTGTTATCTTAGCGTTGTAATATTTAGATAGTTTTAATAATAATCTATGTACATATCCTTGTGGATTCATTCTTTTTCTACCAAAGTATATTCCAACTATTTTCTCAGGTCCAATCCATTGTTCATACTTTCGTGTTTTATAAACAATAATAGCACTTAATGATTTACCCGCATTTGTATTTTGACCAATAGGGTCAACAGATATAATATAAGCATCTTCTGGTACATCTCCTCTAATTTTCTGAGGAGGTTCATATCTTAAAAAACATCCTTCTCGCTCAGACTCGTTAAAAGTATTCAATAGTGGTTCTTCATTCGGCTTAGGAATAAATTCAATTCTACCGCCTATTTCCACCAATTCTCCCGGCATTCGTAATGATTCAAATCCTCCTTTAGATGTAGCTATTTCTGTTCTACGTTCAACTAAATCTTCTGTTTGAAATCTACTACCTTGAGTAATTAAAAATGCTTCACCTGGGGTTTTACATCTTTGTGTAAGAAATTTATCATAATCTTTCTTTTTACCTAAAGGTGGTTTTTTACTTAATCTTTCTTGATTTAATGCTAATTCAGCAACCCAAAATATAGCATTTCCATTTTTATCTAATCCCCTATATGATTTACCATCAATCATAATTTTACATCCAAAGTTAGCCCACATAGCACTTACGAAATAACCACATTTTCTTTGTGTTGGTTTGTATTCATATATGTTTCTAAATCCGGCTATACCAACTGTTTCTGGTCTATCATTAATATTAGAAAAATCATGTGATGATCCTCTTTTGCCACTATCAGTTATCATAGAACCACCTGTACCAAATATAATAGCAATACCTGCTCTATATACAGTACCTACTCTCATTGATTCTTTAGAAAATGTCCACGCGTCTCCTAAATTAGAAATCTTACCTGCCTCTTCAATATATAGTCTAGTAAGTCCTTCACCTGATGCAGCATCTGGTTTATTAAATAAAGAAGCTGTTGCTATTTCACTTTGTCTACCGGATCGTTCTCCAGTTCTTGTATTAAGTAACCCAAAAGTAAAATTACCACTATCTTTTGTTTTACTCATTGTTAAATGTTTCCATCCACCATTATCTTGTGGTCTACCTGGATTTTTTCTACCAAAAGGAGTATACTTAGATATGTGATCTATTATATCAAGTGACTTCTGAAAGCATAAGGTAGCATCTTTTCCTTGGGCAGATGCAATAAGAACTTTTGCTTTGTTTTTAAATGCAGTACACCATACTGCTCCTGAACCTGCTTTATAACTATAACCTAAACGTCTAGATTTAGTAACAGATAAGGATTGTTTATATTCACGAGGTAAATTATATAACTTAGGATTTTCTCGCGCTTCTAATTCTTTGTAATAATAGTAATCCATAACAAGAAAATCAGGAACACCTGACATATCAGTTACTTCTTCTGTTTCCTCATCAATATGAACTTTTTGCATCCATCCATAATTAAGATAAAAATAAAATTCCCCTGGTATTCTTATACCACAAGGTTTACCATTTATAAGAGGTTCATATCCATTTATTATTCTTAAAAACTCTTCTTCCCAAAATTTCTTATGTACTTTAGTCCCAGGAAGAAATTTAGTATATGAAGGCTTAAGTTTAGTTCCTTTAGTTGCTTTTAAGCTTTTCATAAAAGCATTTCCAGCAGGGCTAAATAATTTAGAATTTGTAAAAAATAAATAATCCCAATTTAAATTACTTACGGGTGTATAATCTGTAGAAAATCTACTTAACTTACCATATATATGTTCTACCCTTTTTAAAATATGACTATCAGGAATAGAATTTTTAATATCATTATCAGAAACCAAATAAGCAATAGATGGATTAACTACCATCTTTTCTTTTGGAGTTTCAGGGAGTATATTATTGTCATACTCATATTGTAACTTAAGTAAATCTTCTTTTGTTTTATACATTCTTTTTAGTTAGTAAATCATAAAAATATTCAACATCTAAGGCTGCTAGGTTTATTGAATGGTTTTTATATTCATTTATTATTTCATTTCCATATAGGACCCAATCTGAGTAAGTATACGGCGGTTCTGAATTTTCATGATTAACAGGATATAAATATTTTGATATTGTTATATAGTTTCTATCTCCTTTATAATAAGGGTGGGCAAATGTACATATAGGTTTTTTAAGTTTTAACTTCAAACCTTTAAGATCAAATAACCTCCACCATTTACCTTTATTGATACTATCAACGATAGAATGATTTTGTGTTATTATCATTTATATATGTCTTTCAATAAACTCATCAACAATATAATTTGCTATTGCTTCTTTGTTATCTTCACTATCAATTTGCATTCTTGCTTTATCAACTTCCTTTTTAAGTTCCAATAACTCTTTTACTTGCTTATTAATGGTTGGAACCATTTTAGATAATTCAGATTGATTCTTAATCTTTTTAGCTTCTATATCTTGAACTCTTTCAAGTAACTCAATCCTTGCTAAAATTTCATCAGGGTTCTTACCTAATGATTGTAAAAGACTAGTTGAATCATCTATTAAACGTTGCCACTCTACAGCCTGTTGATTATTTTTTTGTAATATAGATTCATTTTGATCTGTTATTCTCATTGCTCTTTCATATGCCCTTATCATAGGTGTAGATTGACGTTTAGTATATTCAACCATACATTTCTTTAAATGTTTTGTCATTACTTTTTTACGTCCATATACTTCTATTGCAGCATCTAATAATCTTTCTTCACTATTAAAGTAAGGAGAACTAGGATCACAAGTATACCATATGTATAATAAGTGTTGTGCAAACTTATGTTTATCATCACTATTATCTAACATATATAGTTCTTTAAAACATTTAATATTTATAAGTATTGCACAATATACGGGTTCTTCATCTATTATCTGAAATAAACGGTTAGATAGATTCATATTATAAAGGTTTTACTATTACATGATCTCCATAAGTTGTAGTTATTTTATCAGCTGTATTAACTATAATACTATTATTATATGTTAATACCCAGTTGGGTCCAACTAAAGATATTGGCACCCATGATACTGTTATATCCCTATATGAAGATGGATTTTCAGATACATTATATGAAGCTAGGGCGGCATCTTGAAATACACTAGAAGTATAATAACTACCCCCAGAAGGAGTTAATACTTCTCTATTTGATATTTCTGTTAGATATTCTATATTTAATATATTAGTATCTACAGCAACATACTCTGGTATTAAAAGTGTATCCAATGATGCTAAATCGGTTACAACCGCAGTGGCTAATATATCGGATTGTTCTCTCCAATATTTAGTATCAACGACAGTGTAAACATGCGCATATGATGTAGTGTCAACTGTTAATTTAAGTACAGTATTAAAGTTATCTTTGAAATACATTATTAACGGAGATGCTGGATTTTCTGTTTCTAACCAATCATATCCATATTGAGCTAAATCATTGCTTATTTGAGCTTCTGTTTGTGTATTGAAATTTGGCATTGTATTATTTATTTAATTAATTATCTAATTTGTTTTTAACCCATTTAGCTGTTTTTAAACAAGCGTTTATTCTTTCAGTGCGAGTTCCCATTATCTTTTGACAATCCTTACCACTTGTATGAAATCCCCATTCATCTAATATAGAACCAAATTTATCAAACTCTTTGAGATCTGTTTCTCTTAGTAATTGAAAATTAGCTTCAAAATCAGAATCACCATCACTACCTTGTGTTCTAAACTTCCAATCCGATACTGCAGCTTTAACATTATTAAAATGTTGTTCTGTTATCTCATCGCTTAAATTATCACCTCTTGTACTATAAACACAATACCCAACAGTATTTTCTAATTTACTTGGACTATTAGTTGAAGATATTGCATTAGAATGAAATGAATGTAAATATCCATAATATCCTCTCTTTAACCAACTTCTTACTAATTCTGTTCTAGAAGATAGTGAGGTATCCTTATAAGGATGATATGTACGTATGGCCATTATACCATTTTTAGTTAACTCTTCTATAAACATCTCTGCTACTATTCTATTCTCATATCCTTCGTAGTAATGACCACCATCATGTAACTTTAATCCTTTATGGTATCCTCGTTTACCAGAAGTAACATATTCACCCGAATCACTAATACCTCCATGACCAGCATCAACGAATACAACAAATCTATTTTTATTAAATGTTAATAGATTACTGTTATTAAGGTGCATTGCCTTATATGCTTTATTTAAAACAGCAACTGTATTTGTTCCTGCTATACCATCTACATGTAAATTATATAGTTCTTGAAACTCCCATACTGCTTGTTTTGTACCATTTCCATAATCACCATCAACTGTTATTCTTTTATTCAATACTTTCTTTAATTTATATTGAAGATCTTTTACATTAGATCCTTTATCACCTTTTTTCATTAACTGTCTATTTTTTTATTTAATGTCTTCATATGAAGATCAATAAAATGATTTGATTTAATTTTATTATCATGAAACGATACATGATTAGATATCATTGCCCATCCTTTACATCCAATTGCACTACAGTCACATGGTAATATTTCATTTTCCGTCATAAATTCCTTAAACATAATATTATTCATTTTATATTTTTTTTGATACCATTGTTTAAATTCATTTTCCGTCATAAATTCTTTAAATACTTATCCGCCATTTTATAATTAATTTCTTTTTCTTTTGTTGTTAAATTATCAAAACTAGTTTCTAATAATCTTTTCCATTTATTAACAGTTTTATTTGATAATTCTAAACATCCATTTTGCCCAGTTGGATGAGCATGAGCAATAAAATATTCTAAATAATGAATATATATATTATAGACTATTTTTCCTTTTTCTTCGTTGTTCATATTTAATTGCAGCGTAGCATCCTAACATAGAACCTATTATATATCCCAATGCAATAATAAATTGTCCTTTAAACATTGAGAATATTCCAATTGTTATACTGGTTAACCATATAATAGTTGTTAATCCTGTTAATAATATAGACTCTATTAATTTTTGTTGAACAATCTTATTAATATTAACTGTCTTTAACATTATGAAAATAAATTCTAATATAGTTACCAATATAAATTTTATAATTAGTTCCATGTAATACTTCTGTTATTTTGTCTTATAGATTAATTTAAAATTCATTCTTTTTATTTCATTATATCGAATAGTAAACCATAGATCATATTCTTTATTTGACCTTTTATTACTTGTATCTATAGTACATATTAAATGTCCAAATTCATTTGACTTTATAGGTTCAGGTATTATTGCTTTACCACATGAACAACTAATACTCATAGTATTAATTACTAGATCTTCTTCATCTGGGTTGAATAATTCAAACTTGTGTTCAAGTAGAGTACCGACTTGGCATTCGCCAAGGTCCACTATAGCTTTATCAGAACAAATAATAGAAGAATAATATGTATCTCCTAAATGATCAATATCAGAAATAATTACGTCCCAATCAAATTTATCTTTAAATATATCTATCTTACGACGTAAACACATTTGGTTAAATTTATTCCATTTACTTTCATCCATAATAGAAGGATAACAACTTCCCTCGCATTCTTTATCGGAATAAAACTTATCGGGTACTGTACAATGACATTCAATGCAACTACCCTTCTCTGAACATTCTGGATTATGTATAGCTTTACGCCACAATATTTGTTCTTGTATATGCTTAGGTGATTTTAATATATCAGGCCCTAATTCATCAACTATTTTGCGAGTATTACCTTGTATATAAGCCCATACATTTTTTATTGTAATATCGTATTTACCTAATTTCATTTATTTAAATTTAAATGGGTTTAGATAATTGCTTACCCTCACCCATTTTATGATTTTAATTATATTGCAATAATTAATACTGATACAATAATTCCAATTAATGAAATCCCCGCAACAGTTCCTGTTATTGCCATAGTTGTTTTTTGTCTCTTTATTTGCTTATTTGCTTTAAGTAATACTATAGAACATTGCTCAACCTCTTCTTTCAATAGAGACTCTTTATCTGATCTAATATTTAACTGTTTCTCAAGACTAAGTATTTTATTTTCTAATGCTGTCTTTTGATTAAATAAGTTAGATAGTGCCTCTTCAGATGATTTAATAACAATGTCACTATTTTTAATTGTTTCTTCAAGTAATTCATTTAAAGTATAAAGATTAGATAAACTGTCCATCATATTAGCTAATTCAGCTGCTTTCTCTTTAGTCATACATATACTACTATCCGGACCTGGCCAAATATCAGTTTGACTGTAACCTTGCAATGATACTAATTGTAGAAGAGTCACTATAATTATTATACTTAATTTCATCTTTATATTTTTTAATTTTAGTTATTGATGTTGATAGTTGATTATTATACTTTATTAAATCATTAGATAAATACTCATATGTTGTTTCTAATGAATCAATTTCTTTTTGTATAATATTTTGATTAATAATCAAATTACTTTCTACTTGATCTAATTTATCATATATTAAATCAAATTGATCTTTATTGAAATCAACTATAGGAGTAGGTCTAAATGCTATCGTTAATGATACTACTGTTACTATAATTAATATAATAAAACATCCTATAATAGTATAAAGTACTCTTTTATCTATATCCATCTGAATTAATCATTTTTTAATTCGGCAGTTTTATTTTTTACTTTTTCAAAAGATCTACCACCAAAATAAGCTCCGATGACTGTTATTAAAACTAATTCAAGTAAACTTATCCAACTTTCACTAACATTAAACTTTGGAAATATACCATCAATAAATATTAAAAGTATTGTTGATATTACTAAAAAAGATAGAACTAAAGGTCTTACATTTTTAGATAACCAATTATCTAAATTCATTTTCATACTATTCGGTTTAATCTTCTATTAATTGTTCTTTTTGTTCTGGTGTTGGCTCTGGATCTGGTTCTATTTCAATATACCGATTATCAACTAATACTTGATGATCTGACATGTTACCAATTTCTTCTTGATTAACAATTGATTCAATATCAAAATTATCAATCAGAAACAAGAAATCGAACTCCTTTAAACGTAACTCTATTTGATTTTTAACCAAATCCTCACACTTACTTTGTTTGTTAATGTAATACCGTTTATCTTTAAATTGGAATAGTTTAGTATAGACAACATCTCCCACCTTTGGTATAATCATGGCTTTGGCAGCTTCTTTATCATACTTGGCTAGTTTCTCTTGTTGTTCATAATACCACATCTTAGTGCGAGGAGAGATAGCCATAATAATACCTTTATCAATTACAGGGAAAGGTGTAGGGACCCAATGTGGCGCATCTGTATTGCGTTTACGCGCATCAATCTGACGAATGTAATAATCAAGGTGTATTACTTCTTTTGTCTCACTATTGCGAGCAATATGCTTAATTGGATTCTCCATATACATTTGAACAATTAATCCGTCTTCCAACTGAATATTATCAAAGTGATTAGTTATATCCTCACCTTTCATACTCTTATGTCCAACATATTCACTATTCCATGTATCAACAAAGTTCTGCCCGGCCAGCATTTTATTAATTTGATCCTGACGTGTTTCTTCTGATTCTTGACGTTTAGCATTGTTAATGTATGAACTTGCTTTACGTATTCTTGTTTTCCTAGGTCTACTCTTTTTACTCATCGTTTTTGTTTTTATTATTGTTTTTATTAGTTAGTTTATCTTCAGGAGGTATAAATTTATCTGATTTAATCAGACCTTCATATCTCTTCTTTATTATTGTAAATGTTCCAAAGTAATTCCATAAGTACTTACTATACTTTAAACTGTCAAAAGCATGACGCTGCCACAAAAAGAAATGATTAACGGCATGTTCTACTTTAATTTCAGGTAAATTTAATTCTTTAGCAACTTCTTTTATTACTTTCTTTATAAAAGGATTATTAGACATGTTATTGTTACTTACCTATTCTGTTACACAGAATTTAAATAGGAAATCAAATTTTAATGGTTCACCTTCACTTATAACTTTACGTGTTAATTTTATAAGGTCTTGTAGTTCTTTATTTAATATAAAGAGGTTATCTTCGTCTTTTATTATATAACCCGCTTTACGCAGTTTACTTAAAGTGGCATAAATACTAGAAGCACTTTTACCCAGCTCTTCACCTAATTTAACCAATGTTGCATCTTTATTGCGAAATACAATTGTAAAGTCCCCATTCTTTTTCATCAAATGAATTAATAGTTCTATTGGGGTATCAGGTAGTTTAGTTTCTATTATTTTACTACCCTGTCTTCTAACTCCAATGACATTATTTAATTTAAGGTAAAGTCTGTAGAATGTATCTATATCTATGGATCTGAGAACAGTTGTTTCTATTTCACCAGGTCCTATGTATTCTTCGGTATAATTACCGTATTTTACTACTTTACTGTTTTTACTGTAATTTATGTTAGACATCTACTGTATTTTCTTTATGGGCGTTTTGAAGATAATTTATTAATTCTAATAGTTTTATATCTGTATGTAAAACGGCTCCATTGGTTAAATAAATATTAGTTATGCTCTTATCGTCTGGATTTTCTGTTAGGTGTGTTATTTTTCCTATATCTATAAATGAATTGATCTGTATATAGTCATCGTCACTTATTTTTACACCTAGGTTCTTTAATCTAGAGGATGTTGTTAATGTAGTTAGTTCTATTAATAACATTTTGTTAATTGTTTAAGTAATAATATATGTTTTATATTATGTTGGTACAAATATACTAGATATATTTTATATAAATACCAATAAATATTAAAAAAGGCTAATTATATAATAATTATAGAAAATACTTTAATTATATTATACAATGTAATAATAAATACAATATTATAAATAACCTTATAAGTATGTTTATTTTAATATCTAATATAATTACTAATATACACTAATATATGTATTATATGTAATAATGTATAGAGTATTATAATTATAATGTATGTATATTGTATGTATTGTATATGTATTGTATGTATATATAGGAAAAAATTTTTTATTATAATTTTTTTGTGTTAGTGAATGTGGGGTTGGTTACCACATACCAATTGAACCCCCCTTAAGTTTTGTGGCGGGTGGAGCCCCCCACAATTTATTTCTTAATTAATTAAAAAATTTTAATGCTATGAAAGATTCTAATAAGAATTTCCTCGCAAACCTGCGTAAGCAGGCATCCCTTGCAAGAGAGCAAGGAACCAAAATTGTCAACGTCTTCAAAGAAGGCGACGCTGAAAATCTTGAAGGCTTTGAAGCCATCATCGAACAATTAATCGCAGGAAACCTGCAACAAATTGTTGTAGATGACCAAGTTGAAAGTTTCGAAATGAGAACTGCCGTCGTTAACTCGGCAACTCTCACTGAAACTATTATTGCAAAAGATGAGAAATCGTACGACAAGTACGCTCTCATCTGTCGTGATGAAGAGAATAATCAAACTCTAAGGAGTTGGACTATTCGTCTTACAGAACTCAACGGCTACGCAGTTGGGGATTTGGTAAAAATCCCTGCGGTGCACATCCCGAAAGGGTCTGTTGCCGTAAGCTACGGAAAGGAAACAAAAAAGGGCGCAGGCGATGGCCTGATGACCTTTGTTGAACCTATCCGTGACAGCGGTTGTTTTCAAACTTTCAGCAAGCAAGTTGCTGAGAAGCTTTCAGAAACCGCCGTGAATGCCCATTACATGGCCACTTCAAAAGTAGCAACTTCTTTAAAGGCTGAAACCGCCGTTAAAAAAGATGCATAAAAACTCTACTCTCTCTTCCTTCGGGTTGAGAGAGTATTGTTTTTTAAATATATACTATGTATGAAATAACATGGTTATATATTTAATCGTTTAAATTTATTAGTATATTTCCACTATAAAACATTTTTGGTACCTACATATCAAAATATATTTTGAGTGGCTTAAAACATAAAAATATGAAGAATCTTATTTTCATATCTCAGACACCTGCTGATGATGCAGGTAATTATACAATGACATTTAAAGATGCAGATGGAAATCTGCATACATTTAATTGTAATTTATTTAATGTATAAAAATATTATTATGATAAATTTAAAAAAAGAACCTGTATATAATGTATACAAGTTCAAAGATGGAGATGCATTAGCATCTAAAAAGTCTATTAAATTCTTCAAGGAAGAATTAGAAGCTAAATTAGTTGCTTCTAATCTGTCTTTCGATGAAGCTTGTATGATAGAAAATGCAATCAGGGATATTAACCCTGATTGTTTTAAATAAATTCTCTGTTGCAGGAGATAAAAAGCCCGATTACCTCGGTAAACCATATCTCATGAGGTATGTCCTGCAAAGATAATCTTGAACATCATAGAGATTATCACTATTTTTTAACCAGCTCCGTTATGGTAGGAGCAAACCAACACTATACCAAACACTTCTGCAGTAAGTGAGTGTATTATGAATTATTTAATTAAACAAACCGGCTTATCACTCAAAGAGTGACCCGGTGGCGATTACAGTTGTGATATCTCCACACTGTATGGTTATTACATCAAAGGGTATATACATCTAGGATATTAGATAGTATAAAGGTTATTCACATATACCTCCCGTTAACTAACTCACATCTTTACTATAAGTGAAAGAGAGATGTGGCCCGACATAGGTGTACCATTAGAGTATATCCTGGACGAGGGAAGAGTCCAAATTTCGTTGCGCGACGAAACATAACCTTACTGACGAGTAAGGTTGTGTTCATATCCATTGGTAGGATATGCTGAAGAGTTACCATGCAACGGTAACAATTTTATACACACAAATAAAATATATATTATGATAGATTATGAAAAGGTTTTTAAAACGATAGCATACCTAATTGAAACTATGAATAACTTCGACGATGAAGTCATGAAATACAAGTATAGTAAAGTGCTTTTGCACTATAAAAACTATATCGAAAATTGCATCGGAGAAAATGATATAAGGGGAGAATTAAAAGCTCTCCTATACATTAGGAGGAATGCCGAGAAACATTTGAATTATATATACTTTCCTCACTTGAATGGATATCCAATGATTTAATTAAAACGTGTGTTTCTTAGCAGTTTCATGTCACTTGGTTTGAATCCATAAGAGAAACGTCTGCAGATTCAGTTTACGAACTGATGCAACCTGATAAAGAGGGTGGACATGCTATTTTTGTGTGTTAAAGTGGTGTACTTAGCGTACGCCACTAAACACACACATACTTTCCCTATACATTCTAACACGTGTAAAAAGAAAGTATACATAATAAAGCCTATACAAACTCAATTAGATATTTCTAATTAGGCTTTACTACATGTAAATGTAGATTTTGAGTATAAATTTATTCTTAAAAATTAATTATCATGTTAAATGAATATTATAATAAAATCAAAAACAATTTTGATAAGGAGTGCACAACTCCAACTACTGTAAAACTGCTTCAATATGCCGGAGAGTATTTTGAAGGGGACATAGACTCTTCAAAGGATAAATATAATAAATTATTACGTAAATCCAAAATAAAAGATTGGATATACACTATTTATCACAGCCCTTGGGCTGACCATAGCATAAAATTATTTGAAATGGTTAGAGAGGTTATACCTCTTGAAGCATTTCCTGATGTAGTAGTGAATAAAATTGAGGAGGATAGAAAACATTTAAAGAAGTTAGAAAAATATTCTCATTTAATTTAACATAAAAACAAATAAGAATAGAACAGTTTGTCTTTTATCTCAGGGAGATTGAAAAAGACTGAAATAAATGGGACCCAACGAGTTCTATTCTTTTTTTATAATACACAAAATAAAAATTAATTATCATGAGTACATCAAAAAACAATACTGTACCTAACAATGCAGTAATTTATCAAAATAAATACGTAGGTTATGCAACACCTAGCTATTTTGCATCAACTGCATTCATCGAATCAGATGAGCGTTATTCTGAAATAGTAGGTATGTCATTTGGATGGTTTGATTTTGAAGATCAGACTACATACAAATCCTCAAAATTTGATATGAAACGTCCAACTTTGGACGAGTGGAATACTTTGTTCAGCGATGAACAAAGAGAAATTGTTTTAAAAAACCTATAAGAATAAGGAGCACCTTCGGGTGTTCCTACTAAACAATCCGGTAGGGTTACAGCTTGCACTATTCATCTTAGTTGGTGACTGTGATAATAGTTAGATTAGAAGTTGTTAAATTTAACCAATTTAATTAACTTATGATTGAAAACAAGTGGAGGGTTCGAGTCCCTCATGGATTACCAATAGTAAATTCAAACACAGGCAAGCTCGTAATTTACGATGTGGTACAATACGTGTTTGGATTTACATTTTATTATTAACACACATAAAAACAAAAAATTATGCAAGCAGGAATAGGAGAAATGGTTCATGAATTTCATCTTGAAAACATGAATAAGTTTATAGAAAAGCATGGTGTAGATGCGTTTAGCGACGCTGTTTATCATCTTGCTTTTTCAGAAGTTCACATGGCTTATCTTCATCCTTGTGATGAATTACAAGCTACAAAGAATTTCGATGTTATACAACGTGCGTTTATTCGTGCGTATGTATAACAAAAACAGGTAAGTTGCTTCGCCTGAATACAAAAGTCAACAAGTTAGGATCACTTGGACAAAGTATCTAAACCTTCTTAACGGCGTGAAGGGTAGCAGGGATTAACCTCAACTGCATATTTTTATTAATAAAACTATTAAAACTTAATTATCATGGCACGTAGAAAAGAAAATTCAAATGTAGATATGAAAATCTACAATTTACTATTAGAGAATTGCAATCCTTCTAAAGAAAATATTTCTAGATTAATTTCTTTTATGGGAGGAGACAAAAGAACAGCTATATCCATTTTAATGGGTTTAGATGAGTCTCCTGAACTTGTAAATCACAATGAAAAATTCATTGTATATAACAAGGATAGTGTAAAAAAAGTAACAGGACATGAATATAATCCACTTTTAGACAGAGTGGAATATACGTATATGTGGTCCTGTACAGAATTGGTTCGTCATCCTTTTACTAAAGAGGAAGACATTAAAGAACTTAGAGAAAAGTTCTTTAATTGTAAAACTCAAGAAGAAGTTGAAAACTTCAAAGCGAGTTTTACAGGTGATGAAAGACATCACATGGCATATCAGAATTGGAATAATTCCAGTTGTTCTATGTCAGTAGAGCAATGGAATAAATATGTTTCATTTGAAAAAGCGGAGCATGTAAAATTTTAAATAACAAGACATGGGAGCCATTAATAGTGGCACTCGTGTCTTTATAAACTAAATTATTATGGCAAAAATAATAACAATTCTGTTATGTGTTGCTTTCTTTCGTTGGTTAGCAACCATACCAGAATGTAAAATATAATTTAAAATTCAGTTCGTCTAATGGCAGGACATCAGGTTTTCATCCTGAAAATAAGAGTTCGATTCTCTTACTGAGTTCCAAGTATAGTACCACAAATGTGTAATAGCACTCAGCAAGTGCTAAATTACGTGGCTTTATGTTTTTTAACATAAAAGGGTTCGAAACCCTGCAGAGGTACATTGCTAGAAGAATACATGATTAAAACAACCTATTTTAGGATTGTATTCTTTGACAACACTTGATTAGTAGAGGTACTATGCTGTAGTGTTGTTATTACTTGATAAGATTGATCCTATCTTAATTAGGATATAAAGAACGGGTAAGCCGGGGAGGAAACTCATAAACTAGTTAGTAAAGTTGTATAGTAATATCAATTTTATTAATGATTTTAAAAAAATATAAGCGCACCCTGGGCAAGTTGAAATAATTATTAACACATAAAAAACAATTAAAATGAATTTTAAAGAAATCAAAAAATCTCTACATGAAATTGCAGATCAATTAGTTGATCAAGATGGTGACAATTGTACGCGGGGAGAAGAAATAAGGGATATGTTAAAGTCCCTGAACGGCAAAGTTTTTATAGTTCATTTGAGCTGTAGAAAGTTAACACATTGTGAAACGAAAGTCTTTCTCACAAAAGAGGAAGCAGAGAAAGAATTAAATTCTTTGCCCACTTGGGCAGAGAGTAAATACGAATTTGACCAAGACAACTCTTATATAAGAGAAGGTGAAATTTGGTAAAATAAACAACCACATATATGTTACAGGTTCGAATCCTGTGCTTAGGAGTAAGTATGGAGCATGTATATGATGAAGAGTTGAATCCCTCGTAGAAAAAAACAATGACTGATGGAAAGACATCTTAGTATAACAGTAAAACTTTTGTGTGATGTTATATGAAAGTGTAGAGTAACTATAGGAACTTGTTATGTTAGCTATTTAACAAGTGTGGGTTCGAAAACCACCTCTACTACTATTTTTTAAACTTATTATTAAACCAATAAAAAATGAATGTAAACGTAAAAGTAAGTTTACAAAGTCAAAAAGATTGGAATCCAAAAATGAATTCAGTCATCTTTGTAAATAACGAAGAAGATAAGAAACTTCTATGGGAGTTACTTGTCGAACAGGATGATTATTGGAATAAATATCCTAATAATATCAATATCATACAAGTAAAATCAGAAAAAGATTTTGCATCTATGGAAGAGCTTATTGACCTATGTCATTATTGCCATAGAGTAGATATATATGATGTTGAAGAACTTGAAAAAAAAGTGGATTTCTTTATTTACCAAGAAAGACCACGTTATGATTAAAAACAGGATATAAATATTATATCCTGTATTTTTTATTTTAAAATATAAATTTATGAAAATATGAAAATATTAATGATTATATTAACGGTATTTACACCGTTATTGATAGCAGTATCAGCAATTAACAATGAACAAATGTGGGTTGCTGTAGGAATATTAATACAAATGATTTGGAGTACTATGCTCCTTGTACATATTTTTTCAGATAAGAAGATATTTTTCTTTGATTAATTTATTAAAAACTTAATTATTATGTCTAAAATTAAATTCGGATATACTAACTTTGGCAAGCATATTCTTGTCAAACTTAGAGTATTATTAACACCGGAACAGAAAAAAAGATTAGAAGCATCTTTTCCTGAGCTTATTTTCTCAAAAAATAAAAAAGTAAATTATTATAACATCCAAGGATGTATAACTAAGAATACTTTTCCATTATTTTTACAAATTTTAAAAGCTTGTTTACTAAAAACAAAGATTTTAAAATTACAGAATGAGTTAAAGGAAACAGAAAATCCTTATGTAATGGTACCATAAATAAAATATCTTAAAAAACAAAAAACTTAATTATTATGAAATTAATTATCATTTTAATGGTGTTTATAGGTTATTCCTGTAATTCACCAAAGCAACTAATTAAACCATTTCCAAAACTATCAGAATTTGAATCATTTGTTACCATTTCATATGGTGATGCACGATTTCATGATTGTGAAGAATTAGTTGATATAACTTTTGGTATTACTCATGATGGTGATACCTTAAGATTGGAGGTAACTCCACGGTATGACTGTAGTACTTATAACTACAGAACAAGAACTAATTCGAAATCTTATTACAACGCACAATAAAAAATTAATTATGAGATTAGCTAAAAAAGCAATATGCATAATCATTGCAATGTATATAATTATGTTTACCATAGTTATATCAACAATGTTATATGCAAATAATGTATTTGATATTGTATTTAATACAGTATTGATACTTAGTTGTACATTTTGTGCATTGTTTTACATGTACATAGCAAAAAAGATTTAATAACTAAAATTTCAAGATGAATTTTAATTAATTTGAGTTACACTGCCGGTTTTATTTCATAAGTCAATAATTTACGTATGGTAAATTATAATGAAATAAAATGACATGGAGGAAGGGTCTAACAAAATGAACGCAAGCGCTCACTGACTATGAGGACGTGCTTGTCCGGTGTTCTCGCCCGGCCACAAAAAAAGATAATATAAAGAGTAAGAGATATTTATATTATCAAATTAATTGTTCTATGGTGTAATTGGCAACACAGCAGTTTTTGGTACTGTTATTCCAGGTTCGAGTCCTGGTAGAACATCTAATAACTAAATAAAGAAAATAGTTTAACAGTCTGTTAGATCAGCGCAAAATTTTATTTATGAAAGATAGAGATGATAATTTTATAGGAAAATACTATACTGATGTATGGTATTTTATACATGATAATTGTTTACCACTATATAAAGGAAGGAAAAGCTACCATTATAAAAAATGGAGTAGGAACCATCGTGTTTTTATAATTAATTTCCCTTCATATGAAGGAGCTATTTCTATTACTTATTATAATAATAAAAACGAAGACACTATTTGGATTAAAAAAACTGAATATGGAGAAAAAACTCGTTGGGTTATTATAAATAAAAATGGTATTTATAATCGCAGTTTAAAAATAAACAGAAAAGGCAAACATGAGTATAAAAATAAAATGTGCTTTTATAGTCATACTAACAAATTTTTGAACGGTTATATAAAAGGTTACATATATGAACCAGAATTAGTATTTAATAAAATACTAAAAGATATCAGCTTGTTAAAAAGACCTGGTATAGAATGGTCTTATGAACCAGAAATTTATCAAGAACTTACAAAACACAAAGATCCTTATTTATTTATTGATAAATACAATGAAGATTTTCAAAATAAAAATAAGGAAGAAATTTATAATATTATTAAACAATACAATAGAACTAAAACCTTATAAAATGAAAAAAGAAGATAAAAAACTTCTTATAAATGCACTTGGTAAAGGTGCAAGAGAAGTATACCTTGAGGAAAACCCTCATGGTTTTAAAAGAGTACATAAAGTACATAAAAATAAGAAAAAATATTCTAGAAAAAATAAATAGAAATAAAATTAAAAAGGTAATTTCAGCCAAGATAGTAAAAAGTTCATTAAACAAGAACCTATGAATTCGAGATGGTTGCTGATTAACTGAGTTAAGAAGGTTCGATTCCTTTAATTACCGCTGATAATTAAGTTTTTAATAGCAAAGAGAGTTCCTAAATTACATAAATGGTGATCTTATATTACTCTCCGCTATTTATTTTAAAAACCAAAATAAAACTTCCTAATACACTAAACATTAGAAGTTTGTTCATCTCTAGTTTTTGATGTATGAAAATTAGCATTATTTAGTTTTCGCTACATACTTGGTTTTATAAGAGATGGCAAACAATTATTTCACATAAATATAATACCTGAAAGCATAGAAAGTTCCTATTTAACTATGGATAAGAAATTACTCTCCGCTGAAAGGTATTATATTTAATTTAATTATTCACCAAATTAAAAATTTAACAAATGAAAGAACTAAAATTATTTAAAAAAGCAATTAGGGTTGATTATAATAACCCCGAAAGAATTTCAACTATTAATGAATTAGCAATAAAAAAAGGATATTTAGTACATCCTAATTGTAATTTAAATAGTGTAGAAGATTTTCTAAATACATTGCCAAATAATATTAATACTACTTTTTATAAAGAATGGTCTAATATTACTGATAAATCAAGAAGTGAACTTTTGATTGATCAAATTATACATTATCATTCTACATATGGTAGTAATTTTCAAGCTCAAGCTTATGTACCTAATGGTACACCTGCAGTAGTAGAATATAATGATATTAAAGTCATTATGCCTATTACAATTGATGAATTGGAAAAAAAAGTACAGAAAATGTTATACAGCGGTATAGCATTGAAAGAAGAAACAGTTACTAATCTAATTGAATTAATCAATCTTCATAATTTATTTATGGATATTGATTTAATAAAAAACAAAGAAGCTATGATGCATTTTTGTAAACAATTAGGTAAGTATCCTACAGATCCTGTAGAAATGGTTAGATTTTTAGTTTTTTTATATACTGAACAGACTTTACTTATAAAGTCACCTGAAGTGTTATTTAAAATAAAAGCAAATCATCAGGATATAACCCAACATATTAATAATTATGGGTTAAAAAAGCTTTCATCTGTATTTTATAGATTTAAAGTATTATTTCTTGCTATGAAAAAACATAATAGTGTTGTAATTAACAAACTAAGACGTTTAGCTAAGAAAAATCATAAACCTATGAAAAATAATTTGTGGCAGAATGTATTGAATGCAAGTAATAGTGAATTAAATCAGATAACTGATAAACAAATAGATCAATTATCTAATTTTAAGAAATTATCACTTATGCAAGCAATTAAAACCAGAAGTAAAAAAACTGGTATTGTTCCTGTAAAAGTACGTAATGGAAAACTTTTTATAAAAGAAAAAGAACAAAATTATGATGCTTATATACATACTAATTTCTTAGATAGATTAAAAAATTCTGTAATTAAATCATTAAGTAACAAAGCTTGCAGAATAAAATTACCTACAAATATTAATTTAGTTGCTCCGACATCTGAAAAAACTTTTGTAGGTCATATACCTTATGGTTCATATGTTAATATGAATGATAATGCTATTGTAGGAATTAATTGGAAAAATGAGGATGGAGCTAGAGATCTTGATCTTTCTATGGTAAACATAAAAGGAAAAAAGATTGGTTGGAATGCAGATTATGACACTGATGGAGTAATATATTCCGGGGATATGACAAATGCAAATCCTGAAGCTACAGAATTATTGTACTGTAAAACAGGAATGCCTAATGGTATAGTTATGGTTAATGCATATAGTGCAGAACCTAATAGTAAATATAATATGTTTCTTGCAACAGATTCAATTGTTCCTAAAATGAATCATATGGTTGATCCAAATGCTATAAATTTTATGACTCAGTTAGAAATAACAGGGGAAGATACAATTGGAATGTTTGTAAATAACAAATTTGTATTTATGAATCTAACAACTAGTTCAAGAAGAGTATCTAATGGAAATGTACATGTTTATAATTTTTTAAATCATATACATAAAACTATAGATACTTACATATACTTATCTGATCTTTTAATAAAAGCAGGGTTTGAAATTGTAGAAGATAATGCTGATATAGATTTATCGGTAAGTGATAAAAGTTTATTAATTGATTTATTCAATTAAATTAAAAGGGTGGCTTTAAGTCACCCTTTATAAAATATTTTATAATTAATTAACTAATTAAAACTATTAAATATGTCAAAGAAACTTAGATTATTACATATTGAAACAGCAAAAGCTAAGGCAAAAAATTCAAATAAACCTGAATTTATGGCTTTTGCAACTATTAAATTACCATCTAAAGAAAATAGAGCGATGGATAACTATCGTATAAATTTCTATGGTAAAGTAGTTAAAAAGAGATGAATTAATTATTTAATTAGGGCTACATTTATGTAGTCCTATAATACATTTTGTATGACAGAAGAAGAAAACGAAAAAATAAAAAGATTGATTGCCACTAAAGATATAACTAATATAAAATTAGCTTATATTCTCGGTAAGGATTCGGATATAATAAATGAATATAGAAAAGCAATTTATTTTTATAAAGATTTTCTTCATTTATTTGAATTACATGGACATGGAGGAAAAACATTTAAGATAACAGAAGAAATAATATTTCTTATTGTTAATTTAAAAATGTTAAGGTTGAATAGGATAACTATTATGTCTGAAAATCCTTTTTATACAGGACAATTAAAAAGATTACCATATTTACATTTATTTTTAAATTTACGTATTATACATGCGTGTGACCATAAAATAAAAAAAGTAGATGTTAGTAATAATCCATTATTAGTGGATATTACTCTTGCAAATAATAAACTAACAGAAATAAATGTTAGTAAAAATTTAGAATTAGAACATTTAAATATAAGAAATAATAATATAACTTCTTTAGATGTTACTAATAATAAAAAATTAAGAAATTATTATTGGAACTTATTTGAATCACCATATAAATAAAATTAAAAAAATATGAAAACTTTATTATTAATACTACTATGTAGTAATTTATACGCACAGTCGTATAACAGAATGTTAACGGAAAATCAATTTTCTGATGAAAATGGAAAAGTAACAATTGTGGATATTCATTTTCTTTTTGATGTTACAAATGATATTGTAATTATTAAAAGAAATGGAGTTGAAACTAAATTTAAAATCTATTTAAAGGAATTAGGGAATCAGGATTATAACTTGATTCAATGTAAAAACATTATGTTTTTATTAGAAATACAAACAGGAAACGTCATTGCTTTAACAGGTAATGAAAAGTGTACATTTTATAATCATTATAGAAAATTATGAAATTAAACATAGAATGGAAAATGGAAGAGCTCGACAATGAAGTGATTGAATTTCTTACAATAGAAAGAATATTTCATTATACATTAACAAAGCTACACATAGAAAATTGGAAAGCTGAAAATATTCATGGTGTCATCTACTTAGCAAGTGAAGATGATGCCGTGAAAATTTGGTTCAGAATAAATTAACTTTTAAAAAAATAATATGACTAAAAAATTAAGAATACATCTTTTTAGTAAAAAGGGAATGTATACTGTAAATGATTATAATAGACATAATATATTTTTGTCTACAAATAATCATAGACCTAATTTTATTGTTCCCTCTCATGATTTTAATGAGTTTGCAGGAGGAATTAATTATACAAATAAAGAAATAGAAGAAGATTTTTTAAGTGTTGTTTCTCCGAAAAGATTCAAGATGAGAATTCTTAAAGAACAAGAGGGAAAACATAAACTTGAATTGCAACGTATAAGAGAAATCATGCAAGAAAGTTACCATAAACGTCTTACGGCAGTAAAAAGAAAATACGAAGACGAATTAAATGGTATGACAAATAAAGCTGAACTAATGGAACAGCTTTATAGGGCTTCACTTGAAGAAATTGAAAACATTAATGGTAAATGTCCCGGCGATATAGAACATGAATTTGAAAATCATTGGGATGTGTTCATCAAACATTTAACCTATGCTAAAAAAATGGGTTTTCCTTCTTTACATTAAAGAGGAGGAATGATTTAAATCTTGTTTTACGACAACTTTATATCCTTCAGGTGCATATACCTCAAAAGTATATGTTTCAATCAAATCAACCCCTTTAACAGCCACATAGTGTGCTACATTAGGCATTTTGATGACCATCATTTTACCGTATTTATCTTCTTTAGCTTCTACAGAGTAGCGACCTACAATAACAAGGCGTTTAACGATATTCTCACTCATGTTCTCCACGTTGATAGTAGTAGTAACACGGATAAAGCTTTCATTCCATTCATTTACATTTACTTCACCGGGTAGTATTACAAAAGCAGTATGAGTCTCTTCAATAGAAGTAGATTTAATTAGTGTTTTACTTACTTGTGCATTAATTGTAAAAGTAAGTATTAAAAGTAAAAGTGTAGTTAGTAGTTTCATAGTTTATAATTTATTTATATTGTTTTCTTATTTTGTTATCACAAAGATAATAAAAATATTTTATAAATGTGTACTTTTTACAGAATATTATTTTGTAAATTGTAAAAAAAAGAATAATATAAAAAATTATATTTTATATTATAGTTTAAATTAAAAATTAAACTAAACTATTAAATATTTTTACATATATTATTTCATTTAATTTAAATTTTAAAAAATTAAAAAATATTATTAAATAACTAAATTTTAAAAATGAAAAAATTATATTTTGTTAGTCTAACCGTAAACTTAGATGTTGCGGTAGGTAATGTTGTAGCAGATAGCCCAACAGAAGCGGTAGAGTTGCTCCATGATAAGAGTGGAAAGCACTTCAAAGACCGCCCCAGAACCATTAGTTGTATAGAGGAGGTCGCTGACATCTTCGGCACCTGTGGGATTTCCTGCGAACCCGAAATGATGTTTAAAAAATCGCAAGTACTGAATTACTACTATAACGAAGAGTAACTATATTAAATAACAGTTAAAATTAAAAAATATTATGAAATCACCAATTTTAATGGCAACTACCCTATTAAGTATGTTAGTTGTCGCTTGCTTTGCATTTAAATTACCTAATGCATATGATGTATTGGCACTAAGTGTCATTTATTTACCCTTATTTATAGGGGTGTGGTTATTAATATCATCGAATACTAAACCTTTATTAATTGAAGAAAAGGAATATAGTATTAATGATAAAGATTTTGAAGAACTTGTTGAAGAAGCGATAAGAAGACGTGAAATCGACAAATTACGTCAAAAAATTAAAAACATAAATAAAGAAATCTTCAAAGAAGATAAAAATAAATAATTTAGTTTAATTTAATAGTTTTTAGGGTGTAGCTATGCCAGGCTACACCCTTTTATTATTTAAAATATAAAAAATATAATAATGAATAAAATAATAACAATAATAATTTTAACAATATTACAGATAAATTTATTTGCACAATCAAAAATAATGACAAGTAAGATTTTTATCGCTGAAGATGTATCAACGATAAATGTACCTAGTAATATTAATTGTCATTTACTTAATTGTAAAGGACATAAAATTCTTATTGAAGCTACTATTACAGCTGATTGTTCAAATCAGATATTAGATGCTTTATTTAAAGCAGGTGTATTTTCTATTATAGCTCATAAACATGAAGATAAAATAGTTCTTTCAATGCCTAATTTAAATAAAGTTCAAATTGTAAAAGGTAAAGAATTAAATTTAGATGTAAATTGGAATATATTAGTTCCTAGTGAAATAAAATTTATAAAAACAATATAAAACAATAATTATGTATTACAAAAAAGGAGATATTATAAAAGTTAAATATTTAAAAGAAACCCCATTTTGGGCAACAATTGTAGATATAACAGATTTTTATGGTTATTATGAAACTATAGCTTATAAAAGATTAGATAATAATGAATGTTCTTTTATTGGTGCAAATTACATTACTGAGGTCATTCCTCCAATTCCTAGACAAGCTCCTGTTAATGAATCAATAGGGGAACAAAGACATTCAATATGAAAAATATAATTAAATTAGCTATATTGATATTTGTTATATCAATATTTCAAAGTTGCAGTACAGTAAAAAAACATAAAAACTGTCGTGGTAATGGAGGATGGTACAATAATAGAAATTTATAATGGAAGAAAAAATTGAAAAACTTATAAGAACAATGGATAAGACTAATATAAAATTAGCTTATCAACTTAGTAAGTCTCAAAAAATTAATATAAAAGAAATAATAATTAAGATTTTTTCATCAATATTACCATCAGATTATATAACATCTATTGATAATGAAAATTCTATAACAGAAAAATATATGCTTGATATATTAGAATTGATAAGATATAAATATTATAAATTAACTATAAATTATCCTACAGAAAATTATCAAGGATTCATACAATCAGAAATAGAAAAATTATTAAGTTTTTATCCTGATGTAAATATGGAAAAATTTAATGACTCTTTAATGGGAAATACATGTATGTTAACAAAAGAGGGTAATATTATAGCTTATCATTATGATATTGCAAAAGCATTAGGGGAGGGATTAAAAAAATGAAAAAAAATATTAAATTATTTGCTTTAAAAGCAAGACGTAGAGATTTAGTTCAACAAATAGAAAATTTATTAAGAGACTGTGAACCAACAGATACTATAATTCAACAAACATTGAGTGAATTACAAGATGAGTTACAGTTATTAAATTTTAAAATAGATGAATTAAATAATTCTTAATTGGTTGCCCGGATGGTGGAACTGGTAGACACGCAGGACTTAAAATCCTGTTCCCGTTGAGGGAGTGCGGGTTCGATTCCCGCTCCGGGTACTGTTTATTAAATTAAAAAAATGAATATAAAAGAAGAAATAGCTAAAATACTTAATCAGCATATAAATGTAAATAAATATGAAGATTACACAGAGTATGAAGATTTAATTTCAGATATTGAACAGCTTTATGAAAAAATAAACAAAAAAGCATTAACATTAAAAGAAAGAGAAATTCTATGCTCTCAAAAAGGAGCTACTTGGGATTTACCTTTTAGTCATAATATAGCTGATAAATGGAAAATACCTAAATTTAAAAATGAATTAACACAAAAACAAATAAAAAAACTAACTCAAAAATGACTAAAGAAAATGATGAATTAAAAAAACTTTGGAGATTAATGAATTCTGCAGGATGGGACAATCATCTATTAGCAAAGATGATGTTTATTAATTGTTCTTGGGATACAGTTGATTATGATATGATTTATTTTATATTAATATATACAAATATTACCCCACTAGAAACATTAGAATTTGCATCGAATGTAATAAATATTAATCCAAAGTTTTTTAACGGACTTGTAAATTTTAAAAAAACTGCACTTAACGGTATTAAAATACGATGGATGTGTGATGATCTTAAAGGAAGGTCTCTTGCAACAGTAAAGGAAATAAAGAAGCTTACAGGATGGACTTTAATGGAGTCAAAAAATTATTTTGATAATAATATAAAAAATGAAAAATGAAAAAGAAATTTGATACATTTATTTTAAAAAAGGAAATTAATAAAAAATTACCTAAAGGTATTAAAGGGGTTATTTTAGATAAGTATGATAATTCTCATTTTGAAGTAGAATTTGTTAAAAAAAATGGAAAAAATATTGAAGTGGATGGTAAAAGTACATTTATAATAACAAAAGATTTTATTAATTAAACCAAAATAAAAATGAAAAAGAAAGTTAAAAAACTTATAAAATTATATGAATCAATAATTCATGGTGATGCAGAAAATTTTGGTTTATTTCAATGTTATGACACTTATTATAGTGGATGTTGGGATAATCTATTGGCTGAAGTAGAAACTATTAAAAATGAATTAAATTATAATAATAAAGATAAAATTCTTGAAGAATCAAAAAAGCAAGAGGAAATTAAAAGATTAGAAGAAGAATTAAAAAAATTAAAAAATTAGAAATTATGATTAATGCAAAAGATGAATTTTTATGGGCAGTTAAAAGTATTGATAGACCATTATTGGCTGTTTCAATAAATTATGGAAGTTCTTGGGAAGAGCATAACTCTCGAAAATATCAATTAAAATGTAATTATAATGTAAAAGAGTGGCATGAATTCTTAGATTCAATTAATTTTAAGTATGATAATGGTTTTGGTGGAGCAATGTTAAACGGTATAATTTATTTTTCAGAATGTTCTGTTTTAAGAGGTGAATATGATGGGAGTGAATGGTGGGAAATTAGTAATGTAAATCCTTCAAGTATGCCATCAGAATTAGGAGAGCTTAATGAATCTTGGTTATTAGATAAAGTATTAAGAGAGGATAATTTAAATTATCTTAAATATTTAAAAGCAAGTACAATTTGTAAATTATTAAAAACCAAAGGATACAGTATTGAAGAAGTATTAAATTGGTTTCAATTATTAGAAAGTGAAAAAGAAGAAAATTATTTATTATGTCTAACTATTATAAATTCAAAAATGAAATTATGAAAACATTTATTTTAAAAACACTATATAATATAACAAAAATATTAGACGGTGTTATCGGATTATTTACCTTAAATTTATATGATAGTCATCTAAATATAAGAATTATGTTATATATAGAAGGCAGACGATTTAAAAGTCGAAAAAAAACAAAGTTTTACATACACGATTAACAGTTAAAATGAAAAAAATAATATTTTTGGTAATAGCTAGTTGTTCATTATCTTATGGACAACTAGTACCAGATTCAATTAATTACTCTTCAAGTGAAGTTCATGAATTAAGAAGAGTAATTACACAAAATAATAATCATTTGAGAGTAACAGTAAATGATGATTGTAATAATGCTACTGTTCTTACACTTGATGCGCCTTGTACAAATGGAACAACAGCAACAAATACAGTAGAACCTAATGAAACTACATTCTTTCCATGTAATGCTATTGGAGGAGGAGGTGTTACACCAAGAAGTTCTTGGTATAGAGTAAATTCAAGTACATTAAATGCTATGAATATATCTATAACAAGGCCAGGAATTGGAACTAATTGTGGGTATCATATTGCTGTATATGGTCCATTTGCATCAGGAACAGGATGTCTTCCAACTGTAGCAGCATCAGTTTATTGTGAATTCTTTTTAGATTTATTTGATCCCGGGTTTCATTTTCAAATAAATACTACTCCTAATTCAGATTATCTTATTCAAATAATGAATGAAGATTGCGGTGGAGGTAATAACAGAACAATAGATTATTGCTTAGGTGTTTATACAGTACCTGCGAATAATACACCTTCTATACCAACAATGATTGACCAATGTGGTGTTGTTATCAATGGTACAAATATAGGTTATTCTCCAACAAATGGAGGACCGGGATTTGAAGATTTAGATAATAATTTAGGAACAACATGTCCTGCATGTATAACATTAGGTGATGATGTTCCTTATGTTGTAAATAATGATTCATGGTTTTCATTCTGTACAACAACAGCAGGATTATGGAGTATAGATTTTACAAATATTTCAAATTGTACTGCCACACCCGCTAATGGTTTACAAATGACTATATTTAGAGGGACAGCGACAAATTTAACAGTCATTGAACACGCACCATCACCATCATTTCCTGCAACTACATGGACTTCTACTCCATTTGCTGTAGCAGCCGGAGAATGTATATTTTTAATGGTAGATGGTTTTGCAGGAGATGAGTGTGATTATAGTTATACATTAAATAATCTTAGCGGTGGTTGTAATATATTATTGCCATTAGATGATTTAAATTTTACAACTATAGACAACAATAGTTTTAATCAATTAAGATGGAATATTTCTATATCTGATGAATTAAAATATTTTGATATACAAAAAAGTAATAATGGTATTAATTTCTATACAATGGATAGTATGGAATATAATTTAAATTCAAATTATACTTATAATGATTTTGAACCTTTTGATATTACATATTATAGAATAAAAAGTGTATTTGAATCTAAAATCAAATATTCTAATATTACTGTAATTAATACAAATAAAGAAAATAAATTATTTGTATACCCTATTCCTGTAAAAGATGAGTTAAATATTAATTTAAATTCTAATGACATAACAAATATTGAAATAAAATTAATAAATCTCTTGTCCCAGACTATATATGTAAAAAAAGTTTCAAATATACAAAATAATTTAAAAATAAATTTAAAAGATATAAATTCAGGAATATATTATTTAACTATTAAAGATGAAATTAAAAATTCATTTAAATTTATTAAAATTAAAATAAATGAATGATGATAATTATTATATAGAATCTGGTTGCTATGTATTTACTGAAAAATATTTAAAAAATATAGGATATTGTTGTAATAATGGATGTAGACATTGTCCTTATAAAAAAAATAATATGATAATTTATGAAAATGTTTCTATATCGGAATTAATATCAATTAAACAAGAACTAAATGATTTAATTGAAAAAAAACGTTTTGATATAGAAAAAAGAATTGAATATGAAAATAAATTAGAATGTATTCAAAAATTAATTATAAAAAAGATTGATAATTTAAAATTTGATTAAAATGAAAGAACTATATTATTACTTTTTATCTTTCTTTAAAAGGAAAATAGATAGAAAAATACTTCTTGGAGACTTTTTTCACGTAAATACAACTACTGTTATAACTACAAGATTAAGAGGAAAGATAGAAGTAATAAATAAAGAAGATCAGTACGTGTTGTGTAAATATTATCCGAATAATAAACCAGGTATTGAAGCTTATATAATGTTATCAAAAGATGAATACAATAAAATTAAAGTATTTAGTCTATTAAATAATAAACCGGGAAAAGCACCTGATTTAAATTAAATAATATGAAAACAATAATAGATTTATTAGACACATCAAGGGCAATAATAAAAAATTCTAAAGATGATGTAGAATTAAAAATTGGACATATATTAATAACTCAGGTAATACAACTATTACAAAAAGGTTATACCATTCATACAGATATTGATGAATTATTTGAAAAATATGATGTTTTAATAAAAATCCCTGAAGTAACTCATGATGACGAAATAACTAAATTAACAAAAATGGTAGAAAAACTTCTTGATTTAACTAAACTTAATGAAAGAGTTAAAATATTTTTATCTAATACAGAAAATTTTAGTTGTTTCGAAGGATATCAAGAGTTAGAAAAAGCAATAAAAAGCGGAGGTGAAATTAATTGGGATAAAATAAAAATTAATAATCACATTGACAGAAATTTATCATATGAAGATGTATATAATTTAATAATTGAAAAAAATATAGAAAATGATAACTCAGAATGAATTAGATGTATATATAGAATTATTTAATAATGAAAAAGAAAAAGCAAAAAAATGGTTTATAAATAAAAAAGAAGTAATTAATTGTAAAATACATATAAATGCATTTGTTACCATCAATTCATTTGATAAAACATTAGTTGAATCAGGAATAAATGATATTATAAGTTTAGGTACAGAACAAGTGTTTATAATGCAATTAAAAAATATTCCAGTTTCTACATTACATTTATATATTGAAAAATTATTTGAAAAAACAATTAGAACTAATAACTTTACAGTTAAATTGTTAAATCTTTATAAAATAAAAATACAATGAGTATAATAAATATAAAAGGTAAAGAATATACAAAAGAAGAATTAAGAGATTTAAGAAATCATCTTCTTATAATTTATTATGAAAGTAGTTTAACTGGTTCAGTTAAATTCGATGATAAGACAAGGAAACAAATTAAAAAACTTTTAAAAATATCTTAAAATGAGTTTAGATATAACTTTAATGACAGAAGAAGAAACATGTCTTTGTTGTGGTTCAGGTGGTATAGAAACAGTATTTGATGCCAATATAACACATAACTTAAATACAATGGCTGTAGCAGGTGGATTTTATAAAGCTTTATGGGGACATGATGAAAATATTAAATCTGCTAAAGATCTCATTAAACCTCTTGAAAAAGGACTTAAAGAGATGAAAGAAAAACCTGACCATTTTAAACAATTTAATTCTAAAAATGGTTGGGGATTATATAAAGATTTTATTCCTTGGTTAGAAAAATTAATTAATGCATGTAAAGAATACCCTAAAGCAAATATTTATATAAATAGATAAAAAACTAAACATGTGGAATATATTATTATTGATAATAATACTAATAATAGGGCTACCAATTTTATTTTTTGGTAGCTTTTTTATTGGTGCATTAATTTTTGCAATTCACTCAAGAATAATTAAAAAAGAACCTTATGGAGGAGAAAAACAAGATTAATGAAATCCTTGCTATAACTTTTGTAATGACATGTATAATAGCATTAATGGAAGGTAAAAATATAACTACATTATTTTGTAGTTGTATATGGATATACATGTTTGTATTTGTTCAAAGTCAAAAAAAAGATTTGTAATGAAAAAATTTAATGAATTTGAAAATTTTATTATTAAAAAAGGTGTAAAAAAAATAATAAAAGAATTAGAAAATGAAATAAAAGATGCTGAAAATAATAATAAACGCCATATAATGGCAAGTGGATATCCAACTAATATAATAGAAAAAGAACTACTTGAAAAACTTGAAAAACTTACTAAATTTTATAAAAAGAAATGAAAAGATTTATTAAAATATATAAAATATTAGGAATTATATTATTTATTATTTTTTTATCTTGTCCAAGATTAATATCTCATATATGTTTATTTTCTTATTTTATGCTTTGGATAATTGTAAATATTTATTATAAAGACAAATAAAAATGGAAAAAGAATTAAAAAATATGTTATACATATGGTATACATGTGTTATTATTTTAATAATATTAATATTAATATAATATTAAATAAAGATGGAAAATTTAGTAGTGCGACCACTACAAGTTGATAGATGCGAAAAGGCTGACACGCACTATTAATTTTATTTATTGTTAGCCATCTTTTAAAATTACGGAAATGGAAAAGAAAACTACATTAGAGTTATTGAGGGAATTGTATGAAATATCTAAAACAAGTGACTGTCACTTCGATTTAGAAGATGAAGAATACAAGGTTATTGAAGAGATTGAAAAAAGGTTAAACATTAAAGATTAGTAATTTTTATTGTGACTAACGCATTGTATAACAAATTTAAAGTGAACGAAATGAAAGAGAAAAGTGGTTACAAAAGAGAGTTGATAAGTACCAAGTTTAATGAGTGGAGAAACAGAGTTGAAAGAACCTATAAATACACTTGGTCTGATGGTAGTATAGATATAAAAGTAGTGTACCAAAGTTAGTGAACGTATTTTTGTTATACGTTGTTATGTGCTTTTTTAATTGCATCATAACGTTTGGTGCATGAATAGTAATGCGATTTTGAAACACAAAACTTTAAATTATGAAATGGATTAAATTAAAAGACAGAAAGCCATCTGTTGATATTGATGGAGAAAAGATACTTGTTTATAGAATACTTAACGAAGGACAAAAAGGCTTTTCAACAAGTATATTTGCTACGCACATGGTAAAACATTGTGATGAAAACGAAACTTGGTGGATGGCTTTACCTAATGAACCGATACATTAAGCATTATTATTTATGCACTTTGTTATTGTGAGTTTTAATGCACTCTAACGCATTGTGTATGGGTAGTTTTTGCCCGATTTAAAATAAATGAATTATGGAATTATCAAAATTAGTAGAAGAAATATTAAAGATTACAAATGAATCTCCTTATAGATGGTTAAACATGGATAGCTCAGAAGCTGGTGAAATATGGAAACTTTTAAATAAAGAGCTGAAGCAAGGGCAATAATTACCTATACACCTTGTTGTATGTCTTTTTTAATTGCATACAACACTAAGCTAAACATCTGCGACTAAAAGGAGTTGTTTTTAGCAACTGTTATGATTTAAATAATACAGCAAGGGGGTAATTACATATTTTAACAGATATTGTTTTTGACTAAGGAGCCTCCTTGCTTTTAAAAAATGTATAAATGGTAAAAGTAGAAGAATTAAAAGAAAGAGGATTTACATCTAAAGGAATTTCTGGTGAATGGATACTCAATAAAGAGTACAGCACCTTCATTGTTATCCTGGGTAGGTATGAATTTATAAAAGTTTATCAAGATGGGAACCTGCGTTCAGCAGTTCCTGTAAATTCAATTCACCACGTAGATGAGGTCATCTATGAAAACTAAATTATGATAATAAATGAATGGGATATAAGCAGAGGATTATATTTTGTTAGAGATTTAGATACAGACAAAAATTTATTTATAGGTACAATGGATGAATGTAAAAAAATTCAAATTGACTATAACAAAGAGCAAGAAAAGTATTAATTAACTAAAACTAAATGAAGATGGAAAACCAAACAGCTAAGATTGTAGTGGACAAAGATGACTCCCTTGAAAAACTGCTATTGTCTTTAGGTTATTCAAAAAGAGCAGGAACTTGTGCATATCCCGAAAGAAGAAAAACCATTGTTATAATACCCTCAAAAAAATGGTTTTGGATAGATACAGATATTAAAAGAGGGTATACAAAAATTAAATCATTATGAAAAGAGAAGATTTAGAAATTATAAGGGATTACAAATATGTAAATCAGGATGGGGATTATGTTCTCACAAAGGAACAGTTGTATAAACTAACCGATAAAATACAAGCTTTAGAAATGAAAAGAGAATCAAAACTAAAAGAAGATGAGTGAAATTAATATAATAGGATTTGGAATTATGATTGGAGGATTAATTAGTATGTTATTTTTAATAATATTGGGGATTAATCCTATTTCTATATTCCCTGTAATCATTTTAGGTGGGTTTCTTTATGAATATAAAAACGATAAATCAAAACAAAGATGAGTAAAGAATTTGTGTCATATGATATAGCATTAGCTATGAAAGAGTTAGGGTTTGATGAAGAATGTTTAAAAAGCTATCACATTGTTGAAATAAGAGGGCAAGAATATATAGAACTCAAGGAAGTAATATATGATAATATTATTGAATTGTGCCACGCACCACTATACCAACAAGCGTTTAGATGGTTTAGAGAGAAATATTCACTATTTAGTGAAGTTAATCTTACAACTAAACAGGAAAATATTGAGTCATTTGAGTTTTTTGTGTTAAATGTAAATGAACCACTATTTGAATCAGATGATTACACCGTTTATGAAGAAGCAGAGTTAGCTTGTCTTAGAAAATTAATTGAAATTGTTAAAACTAAAGAAATGAAGATGAAAACAGAACAGAAAAAATTAGTGCTAACAAATTATGAGTATGCATTATTGATAAAACAATTAAGTAGCATAGTAAGTAAATCTAAAATCCTACTTAAAAATCCCCGTCCGGAGGAAACAGTAATTAAAACTGAACAGATTTTAGACAAAGCAACAGAATGTCTTGAAATTATTAAATATAAAAATATAAAGGATGGATAATATAGAAAACAATAAGTTAATAGCAGAGTTTAGGGGTAATATTATTCGTGATAACATTGTTTATTTTCCAATGTTACAAGAATGTAAAGTCGAGGAATTAGAATATGACAGCTCTTATGATTGGTTAATGTCTGTAGTAGATTTTATTGAAGAACTTGGTTCTTATTCTATTATGGGTAAAAAATTATATAGTACAGTAAAATTTTCAAGAAATAATGTTGAAATATACTTTTCTCCAAATCAAGATTATCAATTACATTTACAATTTATAGCAGGTAAAGTAAATAAAAATACTTGGAGGCATACAATGTATAAACATCATATAATAAAACAATTTGATTTTAAAACACATGGAAAACAAAGAGGTTTATATGAAGCAATAGTAGAATTTATTAAATGGTATAATAAAAACGAATGTCTTTGTAAAAACCCTACCATTCAAAAAAACACTAAACAATGTGGTAAGTGCAAATTGTATATTGATAAAGTAAAACATATTTTACTTACGCAAAATAATAACCATGAAAAATGAAAATAAAATAAAAAAAGATTTAATATTTGTATTTATTTTTACTTTAATTGCATTTTTAATTTTGAAAGTAAAAAGTTCAAATACAGATGATTTTAAACCAATAAAATATGAAATATACCCGTTAAGGTATAATTATAATTAATTAATGTAAATCATACCCAAAAGGGTATAAAATTAAAAATTATGAAAGAAAAATTAATTGATGAATTAACCTTACTTGATACATCTCTTTACAGATGTTACGGTAAAGTAAAAACAGGTTCATATACACATGAACCAACAGGTTTTAGAGCTATTCTGAAAAAGGTTTATAACAATCTAACTGAAAAAGAAGTAAGAACATTATTAACTATAAAACGATATAAATTATGAAAGACAATGTTATAATATCAGATCCCGGAGACGAGCAAACGCATATCTATAAAGTAAATAAAGATAAGTAATGTAATTGATAACTAAAAATTAAAAAACTTAATTATGAAAAATGTAAATTTTGGAATATTAGACTTTGAGCAGTATTTAGAAATGGAAAAAACATTATCTAACTATAAAAACTTACAAAACAATAAAGAAACTTATAATTCCTCCAGAGATAAGGAAATTGAAGAACTTAATTCTGAATTATCAGAATATCAAGAGAATTTTAAGTTATTTTTTGACACATTAAGTAAAAAAGGTAAAACTTTTGCTGTTAAATCTTATTTTGAATTAAGAAAAATAAGATTAAATAAAAAAAGAGTAAAAGAAAACACCGATGAATTAGAAACATATATAACTGAAATAATTGAAGTAACCGAAGAGAAACCTTCTGCTAATAGTTGGAGATATAATATTGGTTCCATTGTATATGTTAATTCAGAAAGTAAGAAACATCCTTTTAATGAAAATGATAGACTTGAAGTATTATCATTGGAAAATAAAGGAGGCTATGCATATGGCTTAAAGCATGAATCAAGTAATAATGAAACATTTTTTATAATCAATGATAATAATTTAAAATGATAAAAGAAAAAGATTTAGAAAGAATAAAAAAATTAATTCAAACTAGAGACGATCTTGATATTAAGATTGGAATTGGATTAGCATTAGAAAAAGGAATGACTATTGATGAATTAGCACGAGTAAGTGTTGAAAATGAATGGATAAAAGAAGTTATTCCTATAACAATTCCTGAATCTATTAAAGAATTAGCACAAAGTATGTTAATTGAAGGAATGTCTCAAATATTTACTGAAATATTAAATTATAATGAAAATGAAAACAATAAATAAAATTATTCTATTTGTATTAGCCATATTTATTATGGCTTTTACAAATACGAATACAAAGTTTGAAAGTAAAACTTATGCAGGAAGATATGATAAAGTTAATAAAACAACATATAACTTATTAGGATTACCAACAGATAGATATTGGCTTACAAGAAAAGAATTTCATGGTAGGCATATTAAAGACTTAAAAATACCTGAGCATGAAAAAAGAATGTTAAAAATAAGATTTAAAGTATGGAAGCAAACACATATTGAAGAGTTTGTAGACCATATGTGTCGCGCTGCTGTTGAAGAAACAAAAGTTTATCCTGAAATAGCACCTGAGTTAATTGTAATACAAGCTGTACTTGAATCTAATTACGGATTAAGTAAATTAGCATGTGAAGCAAATAATATTTATGGTGTTAAATATAGAGGTAAAGATAAAAGTAAATTTATGATTGCCGCGGACGATAGCCCGACAGATAAGTTTACTAAATATAAATCACAATGGTGGAGCATGCGAGCATATACTAAGCTATTAATGCGTAAATATAGAAAACGTATTAAAGGTACACCTAATCTTAATAAGTGGCTTAAAGCATTATGTGGTGGACTTACTTTAACTGAATCAGCTAAGTATGTAAAAAATGGAGGACAAATATATGCTACTAGTTGCTATAAAGGAAGTAAATGTTATAGTCAAAAACTTCTCAATGGTATTGAAACATTAAACATTAAAAATCGAATTAAAAAAATTAAAAATGGAATACATTAATCCGGAAAATGATAAATATAAAATTATAAATTTACTTTTTTCATGTGATCAAATTAATTTTGATTTAGGTTATATATTATCGAAAAATATTAAGGAAATTAAAGTTGATGATATTGATATTTATTTTGAACATGAATTAAATAAAAAAAATTATATTGATATAAATAATATTTCTCATTATATTAGAGAACAATCACAGTTTTATGAAAGGAAAATAAGAAATTTATATATAACTGATGAAGCGAAAGATTTTTATAAAAGTTTATTAAAGGATAAATATAAAAATACGTTTTTAGATACATCATACAGTTGGGGACAAAATACTATATATTTTAAGTTTAAAAAAACATCAGTAAATATGATATATCATTCTGATAATGACGACAATAAAGATTTTACACCATTATTTAGAGAATATAGATTAGAAACAGATGTAAAATTTACAAATGCTAAAGACTATGTAGAAAAAAACAATGACATGCAAGAATTTTTATTGTCATTACATAACATTGATTTTTTAGTAGAATATTGTAATGAAAAAAAAGAAGAAATAGATGAATTGACTGACAAAATACATTTTTTACAGAAGATACAAGGATTAATTAATAAGTATAATTATAATTATCCTAATTATAACAATAAAGTAAAAAAGAGATATTTTTATGATAAATTAAAAATTGGTTCTTTTCCTATAGTATTTGGAAATAAACATAATGCATATGATTTTAGTGTAAGTATAAACTCTATAGATAAAAAATATGAAACATGTAATGTTGATGTTAAAAGATGGAAAGGTTGTACATGGCGAGGTTCCGCTTGGAGAAGGAATTTTAAAAAAAGAAACTTATCCAAATTATATAACCAAATAGAACATTTAATAAATTATGATTACTGAAAAAATCACATATAATTCTTTATTGGAATTAGGTTTTAAAAGAGAAGATGTAGATGATTCCGTATGGAAAGGAGAAACAGGATTTGATTATTTCATAGTATCAAAAGACTATGAATCACATATATTTTGTTGGGATATACATAAACATGAAGTATCAGTAGAAAAAATATTTCAAAACGGGACTATAGTTGAAACAAAAAAAATTAAAAAGTTATCAGTTTTAAAAGAAATATTGGAACGTTTTGATTTTTGGCAGGAAATAAAAAACTTAGGTGAAAGTAAGAAAGAAAAAATATTTGAAAATTTATAAAATTTAAAAAATGAAAAACTTAATATTATTACTATTAATACTAATGTTTAGTATTAGTATGTACTCACAGGGATTAGGGTTAACTAAAAAAGAGGTTCATGAACTTCGACAAGGACAAAGATATATTGATGATACTACTTCAATGGGGTATAGATATAATGAATATCAATGTACTGGAAACTATTTATGTACAGCAACAACATATGTATTTAATAAAATTGATGAAACGATTCTCGTAATGGATTTATTTGAGTTAGGATATTTATCAGAAACGATGAAATATTTAAATAATAGAGCTATATATACTTCTAATTTTATTTGGGTAGATGAGAAAGAATCTCAATTAGTAGAAATAAAACTAAACTCAGAACATAAACAGTTTGTTGTAATTTATACAAGACTATGAATAAATATTCTTTAACAATAGGTCAATCTATAATCTATAATAATAAAAAATGTATTATTAAAGATTTAGGTTGGCTTATTGTTACTATTGAATTACCTAATGGTAATATTAAAAAAATATATAAAAGTGAAATAAAATAAAATGGGATATTATACAGAATATAGATTACACGTAATTGATGATGATTTAGGATTTATTGATCATCACAAAGGAATATCAAACACTGTAACATTTAATCCATTTATGAGTGATTGTAAATGGTATGAATGTGATGATCATATGTTAAAATATAGTGTAATATATCCTGAATTTACTTTTATTTTAAATGGTGCAGGGGAAGATCCAAATGATAGATGGAAATCTTATTATAAAAATGGTAAATCATTTACCACCCAAGCAAAAATAATATTTGAAGAATATAATGAATCAAAATTAAAATAAACATGAATAAAGACTTAGAATTAGAAATCCTTCGAAACTTGTTATTTAAAATTGCAAATGCAAGTATATCTGGAGATATAGATCGAATATCATCAATACTAGAATCAATTCGCTATGATTATTGTTATAATCAAAGTAATTCAAATATTGGAGATACTGAAACATTAGAAGAAAAAAGAGTGAAATCTCTATTAAATTTACAAAAATTATAAATTATGAGTCAAATAGAAAGTCAATTTTTATACCTTAAAAATTTTCTTCCAACTTTAAATATTAAAAAAAGAAAAAAATACTGTAAAGAGTTAGGAAATATATTTAAAAATATAATTTCTGATCCTAATGTATTATTTGATAAAAGAGATTATTCTTTATATTCAATAATAAAAATAGGTAATCAGACCTGGATGGCTGAGAATCTGCGCTATGATGTGCCTGGTTCATTAAATCCTGTTAATTCTTCTATTAGCTATGGTCGTCTTTATAATTGGAATGCTGCTATTAAAATAGCACCGAATGGCTGGCATCTGCCTTCTGATTCTGAGTGGAATGAACTGGAAATGGCCTTGGGCATGCCTGCGGCGGATACGGCTCTTCAGGCATGGCGAGGGACAGATCATGGAGTTCAAATGAAATCAATATCTGGTTGGAATAGTGGTGGAAATGGTACGAATGCTTCGGGCTTTAATGCGTTCCCTGCTGGCCTCTACACCTCGGGTAGCTTCTACCACCTGGGCAGCAACGCTTACTTTTGGTCTTCTACGGAGAACTCAGGTAGCAACGCCTGGAATCGCTACCTGGAAATATGGTCCACCACGGTGTACCGCAACTACAACACTAAGACGTACGGCTTTTCGTGCCGCTGTGTCAAGGATTAGTAATTTAATTATTTAAAAATTTATATAAATTATGAAACAAGTACATATTAAAATATTAATGTCAATTCAAAAATATTTAGAAGAAAATCCTGATATAAGATTTGGACAGGCATTATGGAATTTAAATATAATAAATTGGGCATATAGTGAATTTAAAAACTCTGCTTTTATAGAAGATCCTCATCAAAAAACAGATGAACAAATATTAAACTCAATTAAAAATGCAACAAGTAAAAAAAATAAGTAACTCATTGTTTAAATCAATTATTATTGATGTTAGAGTTGATGATTTAATAACAGCTAAAGTAAATGATGAAGAATGTATAGTTAAATTATCTGTTAAAAATAATATTGAAGACGATATAAATGAACATTTAATAAATTCCAATAGGTACGAAATTGATTTAGATATAATAGATGAAGTATTACATATTTCATATATAAAAGAAGAAATGACATTATTAAACAACCCAGATTATTTTGAAACAATAGGTGTTATAATTTTAATTCCTAAAGATACACCTTATAAAAATATTAATAAAAATGAATGATTTAAATAATCCTGATTTAAAAAATAAAACTAAAAAACATTTAACCAAATCAATAGTAGTATATAATGATGATCATAATAGTTTTGATTGGGTTATAAGGTCATTTATTGACCTTTTAAAGCATGATCTACAACAAGCTGAACAATGTGCTCACTTGATACATTTTAAAGGTAAATGTGGTGTTAAATCAGGATCATTAAAAGAATTAAAACCTTATAAAGATGGACTTATAGACAGAGGATTATCTGCCGTTATTGAATAAATTATTAAATAATAAATATAATTATCATGAGTAAAATTAAAATAAGTGAAATAACTTATAATAATGGTGTAATATACCATAATTCTGAAAAAGTAGATATTAATTCTAAACCTTTAATTGATATATTTGATTTTGAAAATGAAGATCTGTATTATATACAATTAAAAATTGAAGATTATGATAAAAAGCCTGATAGTCTTAGATTGCGTAAATTAATGACAATTAAAACAGTCGCATCTTTATTAAATTTAAATGTTATTGAAGATGTTACATTACGTAATGAAGCAAGAGATAGTTTTTATGTTACTTTAAATGATACATTAGTAAATATATTAGAAATTGATGTTGAAGGTTATGATTCTTATAGTTTAGATTTTGATACAGATAAATTAACATTAAATCAAATTGGACAATATACCTTTAGTGATAATGTATGCATAGAATCTAATAATAGAACAACACATTATTTTAGAGACTTTTTACTGTTATTTAATACAGATAAAAATATACTTATGATTGATGATAATGTTTCTCATATGAATGATTTAATAAATGACTTTCAATCTCATAAATGTATGAATATTATTAAACAGCGTGATTCCTCTTTTTCTGATGAAGAATTAGCAACAGATGAGCTATCTAATTATGTATATGATGATTCAGGTTATTTGGGAGCAATAAATGGCTACTTAACTCAATTATTAAAAAATGATAAAAATAATGATACAGATTTAGTATCAACAGTTAATGCAATATTATCAACAGGAAATAAAATTGAAAATAAAAATTTTTATAATGATTTATATCTTGAAGTTATAGAAGCATTAGCAATAAAATTAAAAAAACCAGAAATATTATTTAACGAATTAATTAAATCAGAAGATATTGAAGATTTACAACATGGTTTAATTAAGTTAGGATTTAATTTAATAGAATAAAACAAATAAAATGAATGTAGTAATTAAAAAAACTGAAGACCTTAAATATTTAAAAACAATAAATTTACAACGGGTAAAAGATAAAAAAATAAGATATGGTGGTAATAAAGATGTATTATCACCAGATGACTTAAAACAAAATGATAAAATTTATATTTTTCCTAATTGTAAAATAAAAAAACTTCCTTTGAGAAAATATCTTAAAGATAAAGATATAAAACAAGTATTCAACCCAAAAGAAGCAGATATTTTAGTAATGAAAGAACATACATTAAGTTTTTCAAGTTGGTCAGGTAATACAATTAATTTTACTAAAAGATTTGAAATTCCAATTGGAACATATAATTATAATTATGATGAAAACAAGGTTTATGCTGAATGTTCTCAATCAAGATACTATGATTATAGTTCATTTAAAAGATTTGTATTTAATGTACATATAAAGAATGATAATAATGATTATTATTATTTATCTAAATATGATAAAATGTATGATAAATATGAAGAAACATATAAATGTAAAGTTGTAGCACAAATTGGTCATTCTAAAGTAAATGAAGATCATATTGAAGCATTAGTAGATAAATCAAAAAATTTTATTAATGAGGTTGATTTACAACAAGTGGTTTATGATTGGGAAGTTGCTAAAAAAGTTAGAGTTGATAGTGTTGATTATAATTGGAAAGCAATACAAGATTTATTAGAATCCAAAGATTCATGGGAATTAGCAATTGAAATGATTAAAAAATTGGATATTGAAGCTATATTATCAAAATTAATATGTTGTTATTATGGTAGAAAAATAAAAGAGCATGTTTTAAAGGCAATTTATCAAAAAATATTTAGTCGTAATCCTTTATTATTAAAATGTGTAGGTAGATGGAATAATTATAGTGTTTGTGGTACATATAACATTAATGGTATAAAAACGATGTTACGTGATTGTAAACAAAATAATATTAAAATTAATCTTGAAGACTTCAAATTATTTGGCATATCAGTAGAACCTTTAACAACTTTAAATGGAGATATAGTATATCATATAACAAACATTGAATCAGACAATTAAAACTAAAAATGTATCTTTGCGGTTCTAATCAAAAAAATATTTTTAACAAAATCAAACAAAATGAGAAATTTTTTATTAGTTATTATATTATTCTTAAACATTTTAATATTGAATAGTACTAACTTAAAATCAAATGCAATATTTGAAGTAACGTTACCAACTATAATTGTGACTGCTGAAAATAAAGATTTTAAAATAAAACAATTAATTAAATCAATTAATAAAATTGATATTAAAAATTTAAGAAATATAACACCTAATTTTGATACAAGTATAATATTTAATTATTTACCTGTATTAAAATCTAAAAAATTAAGAAATTATCAATTAAAAAATTATAGTGCTATTGTAAAAATGAAACCTGTATGGGATTATTTAGAATTAAAATACGGTATTCCTAGTTTTATTTCAATTTCTTTTTGGATTGAAGAAACAGGATATGGTAAATCTAGATTATTTAAAAATCATAATAATTTAGGTGGTATTAAATCTAGAACTGAAAAAGGTTCATTTAAAGCAAAAGATGATCATGGTGATGAATTATGTTTCTTTCGTACATATAACTTATTATTGAAAGGTATTGATGGTTGGGCTAAAGTTTTATTGCAAGATCGTTACATGAATAAAATAACAAAACCTGATAACTATGAAAATTGGATAAAAGCATATAAAAGAGGTGGTTATTGGAGCTCAGATCGAGGTGTTTATAATAGAATTAAACACATTAAAGATTTAAGCTTAGATAAATTGTAAATTAAATAGCTGATAGAAATATCAGCTATTTTTTTGTTTAAAATTAAATAAATGGAAGAAAAAATAAAAAAACTATTATTTTCATGCAATCCAATTAATATTGAATTAGCATTTACTATTAGTAAAGAAACTGAAGAAATTGCATTAAAAGAATTTAAAGAACTTATTAATTTTATTGAATGGAAATCTAATAATATTAGAAAAGTTTTCCGCAAAAGAGGAGCACAAAATTTTTTAAAAAAAGCAATAAAATATTGGACTTCAAAAAAACACCTTAGTTTAGGTGGAACCAAAATTAAAAAATTACCTGATAATATTGGAATTTTAAAAAATTTAGAAAATTTATCTCTTCCTTATAATGAATTAACAGAATTACCAAATTCATTTAAAAATTTAGAATCTTTATTTAGATTAAATTTATGTTCCAATAATTTTATAAAATTTCCAAAAATTTTATTTAAACTAAAAAAACTTAATTATTTACATTTGGATGGAAATAATATTTCAGAAAAAGAAATATTAAAATTTTTAGATGAATTCCCAGAATGTATTGTAACATATACTAATGGATATGGGAATAGTACTATATTATAAAATATTAAATAGTAAAAATAAAAAATTATGAATCAATTTTTCTTACCTCCGTTTTATTTATGTGATAGAAATAAAAATTTACAATATAATATATCATCAAATAGAATAGAGCCGTTAATAGGATTTAATTCTAAACCGTTTAGAGTATTAAAAATTAATGAAAAAATAAAACTTAATATAAAAATAAAAAATTATGACACAACAAGAAGTACTGAGAGATGTTGACAGAACATCCATTCAACTTATTTTAAAAGAACCATTCTATGGTCACTTTTTCTCTAATCTAATTAGAGAATGTGTAGACGGAGAGCATCCTGTTCAAACAGCAGCAATCAGTTTGACATCTAATAATGTATTATCTCTATTAGTTAATAAAACATTTTGGAATGAAAAATTAAATGTTAGTAATGTAATAGAGGCAGAAAATTATAAATATGGTATTGTTAAGCATGAAATATTACATATCTTATTTAAACACATTTTTCAATATAATAAATTTAGTAATAAACAAATAGCAAATATTGCAGTAGATTTAGTAGTTAATCAATGTATTAAAGAAGAACAACTACCAATGAAAGATGAAATTTGTTTGTTAAAAAACTTTCCTGATTTTTTTCCTGATATTCAACCTGGAGGAAAAGATTGTCATCAAACATCTGAATATTATTATAATAAATTAATTAAAGAATCTGATAAAATTAGAAATATTTTAAAAGAAGGTTCTGAACAACAAGAACAGTCTAATGGCGGTTCAGGTGCAGGTTCAGAGGGACAACAACAAAGTTCACCGGGAGATAGCCAACAAGATCAACAAAGTCAAGAAGAACAAGAAGAACAAGAAGAACAAGAAGAAAAACAAAATAACCAACAAGGGAATAATAATCCAAATTGGGATAAATTGAATAAATCTCAAAAAAATCTTGCTAAATTCTTACAGAATGAAAACAATCAAAAAATGCATTCAACGTGGGATAAACTTTCCAAATTGAAGCAAGGTAAAAAAGAATTTGTTGAGAAGTGGGTTGACAATACTGTACAAGAGACTGTTAAGAAATGTGATAGAAGTACTTGTAAAAATAGTTGGAGAGGTAAATTACCGGGAGAACTATTAGACTATATTGATGAATTAATTGCTAAATTAAAGCCAAGTGTAAATTGGAAAAGACAATTAAGAAAATTTGCAGCAAATGGAGAAAAAACGTATCTTATACCGACATTAAAAAGAAGAAGTAAAAGATATGGTACTTTTCCTGGACATAAAATTAAAAAAGAATCAAGAATAATGGTTGCAATTGATACTTCAGGATCTGTAGATAATGCTTCATTAGCTGAATTCTTTAGTGAAATTCATCATATATATAAAACTGATGTTGAAATTAGGATAGTAGAATGTGATTATAATATTGGTAATGTATGGGATTATACTGGTACACCACCTGATAGAATATCAGGAAGAGGCGGTACAAGTTTTGATGAACCAATTATTTACGCAAATACAGAGTATAATCCTGATTGTGTAATTTATTTTACTGATGGAGAAGCTCCGCCTCCACCAAAATGTAAATGTCCTTTAATGTGGATAATTTCCAAAAATCAAGGAGTAGAAGTTGAAGATATGAAAGATTTTCAAGGAATGAAGGTTAAAATGAATTTTTAATAACAATTTAATAACAATAAAAATAATAAAAAAATGTCAAAAAAACAAGGTAAATCAATCGCTTACGAGTACCACGGAACAATGTTAACTGCAGATAGAATTATGTTCTTTTTAGAGCATATTTATAATTCTAATTTAACAACAGTTGAAAGAAATGATCAAGGCAAAAAAGTTCCTATTTGTATTTGGGGTAAACATGGTATTGGTAAAACAGCATTACCAGAACAACTTGCCGAAAACTTAGGAATTGGATTTGAAAAAATATCTCCTGCTCAATTTGAAGAAATGGGTGATTTATTAGGTATGCCAAGTACAGGTATTTGGGTAATTAAAGATGATCAAACAAAATTAGTTGATAAAGATAATGTTGATTCATATATTAATGCAGGTTGGTCTAAAGATAATTCACGTCCAAGTCAAACAATTACAGCTGCACCACCATGGGTTCCAAATGTAGATATAGGAGCTCCTGAAAAAGGAATATTTGTAATTGATGATTTTAATAGAGCGGGTAAACGTATCATTAATGGTATTATGGATTTATTGCAAAATGGTGGACTTGCTACTTGGAAATTACCTGAAGGATGGAGTATTATGCTTACTGCTAATCCCGGAGGAGGAGATTATCAAGTAACAGAATTAGACGGTGCTCAAATGACTCGTATGACTCATATTTCAATGGAATTTGAAGAAAAAGCTTGGGCTAAATGGGCATTATCTAATGATATTGATGAAAGAGTGGTTAATTTTGTATTAGCTCACCCTGAATTAATAAGAGATGGAGAATTAACTACACCAAGATCAATTGAATACTTTGCTAATAATATTAGAAACATTAAAAATCTAAAAGAAAATATAGATATGGTAATGGTTCTTAGTAATGGTAATCTTGATCCTAATGCTGCAGTTGTATTTACAACATTTATAAATGATAATCTTACTACATTGAAAAGTCCTAAAGAAATACTTGAAGCTAAAGACTTTGAGAAGACAATTGAAAAAGGGTTTATTGAAAAGTTTTCTAAAGGTGCTGCACCAAGAGTTGATGTATTATCAGTATTAAGTACACGTATTATCTTTTATTGTACTGATACTCTAAAAGGTAAATTAACTAAATTACAAGAGAAAAATCTTAAAGCTTATATTAATATCAAATCAATTCCTAATGATATTAGATTAAATATGGCTCAAGAATTAATTCAAGGAAAATTAAAAAGAATTATGGCTGATCCTGAAATCGGTAAATTGTTATTAAATAGAATGTAAAATACATTCACATAATTATTTTATAATGGGTAGATTAATTTCTACCCATTATTTTAAATAAAATAAAATGAAAAACAAATTAGATAAGTATAAAGGATTTATACTTGATATTAGCGGTTTTAATTCATGGGCAACTGATTTAATAATAATTCCTAATTATTATATTGAATTAATGATTATTGCTAATAAAGCTAAAAATTTATATTGTCTAGGATTAGAAGTGTTAAACGCAATATTATTAAATGAAGATGATATAATATATATAGATGATGAGGATTTATTTAAAAAAATTACACAATTAATAGAAACTGATAATAAAGAATTAGTTAAATCAATGCTTAATACAATTAAAGAATTTGAAAATGAAAATGAAAAAAATAAAAGAATCAAAAGATTTAAAGAATTTATTAAATAATCATTGGATTGTTTATGTAGATGGTTGTTTTTTTATTAAACCAGGAGCCGAATTATTAATTCTTGGTGATTTATTAAATTCTTGGAAAGAATTAGTTAAAAATAAAGATATATTATTTGTTAATAAGAAAAATGAAACTGATATTATAAAATTAAGTCGTTTAAAGGAACATGATTATTTATTAACAGAACAACTATTAAAAGGACAAGTTGATAATCACCAGAAAGATACTGATGATTTTATGAAAAAACTACATGAACTATATGAAAAACAAATATGATGAAATCACATTATTAAATTCTGCTAATATGCCAAGTGATGGATTATATAATAAAAAAACAATTTCAAAAAATCAATTCATCGAAATTATAAAAAATGCAAAAATAATTAATTCAAGTATTGGTTATGAATCAGTTGGAAAATTAATTAAAAAATTAACAGATATTGATGTAAATGTAAATAGAGATATAACTTATATTAATAATAATACCACTATTGTAGGTTTAACATTAAGTTATAGAGTTAAACCTAAAAATAAAGGATATATAGAACCTACTGATGATGATTATATTTATTTTCTAGCAGAATATAAACAAACTAATAATGAAAACAATAAATAAAATACCAAAAACATTAAAATTAATTAAGAAAAATTTTAAAAAATATTATAAAGATTATGATTATGAATATGATATTATAATAGATGAAACCGATAACTATTATGTTGAACTTATTTCAATGAAAAGTAAATATTGGTATATTAATCTTGCTCAGTTTTTAAAAAATAAAGAATTTGAATTTTTATCAATTAGTAATAAGTGTGGGTGGTTTAATAACCCATGTAGTAAGAATACATTAGTAATAAAATATTGGAAGGATACTAATAAAGTACAAGTTAGAGTTAATTCTTTAGAACTTAGACATAATAAAGATCATAAATTAATATATACTAAACATAAAAATCATTTATTTTCTTTAACTGAAAAAGGTTGTTATACTACTATAAATAATATCATATATAAACTTAGTATTAACACAGTTCTAAAATTTTATAATAATTTTAAATATGATAATTGTTTACTTACTGAATTATATCCTGAAGTTATAAAATTTGATGAGCTTACTTGTTTACCAACAAAATTTAAAAATTTTAAAAGTCCTGAAGCTATAATAAAACATATTGATCCTGAAAATAAAGGAAAATTATATTCAATAAATAATTTAATTTCTTTACATCATTTTCTTTATAAGGAAGATTTTAATGAGGTATTAAAGTATTCTAATAGAATGGTTGCAAATAAAGAAGATTTTACTAATAATGTATATAGAAGTACTTTTAATAAAAAAAATAATTTAGATTTTAAAGATTTAAGTTTAAAGGAAATTATAATTCTTTATTACATGACAAGATACCCTTCCGTACGTATTTACAAAGAAAATTATACGCCTGTACATCAAATAGTTGATTTATTTAATGCTAATAAAAAAACAAAGTTAATAGCTCCTAAAAAAATAGAAAAATATTTATTTAATAGCTTAAAAGATAAAAGAGAAAAAATAAATAAAAATTTTAAAAGAAATTTATGTTGTAATATTAACGGTTATAAAAAATTAATAAATAGTTTATTTAAACCTTCTTTTAAATTTACATGGGAGTTATTGGATAACAATAAGAAAGTAATAGATGCATTCAATGAAGCTTATACAAATGCTAATTTCTTTAGGAAATCTTGCTATATTAAAATATATTATAAAAGAAACGTTATTATTTTTAACGTGAAAGATTTTAGCATGCATGTAAAATTACCTGAAGATACAATTTTAGCTTTAAATAGACATTCTGAACGTAAACGTCAAATAAAATATGATATAGTATCATTTATAAATCGGGATGTATCTGAAAAATTATATGAAAAATCAAACAAAAAATTTGGTCATTCAGGAAATTCTTATATATTTATGAATGCTACTTGTATTTTTGACTTAGCTTTTTAATATTAAACCATTAGTTAAAATATACAAATTGAATAAGTATAAAGCAGATATTCTGCTATTTTTAATTAAACATTTTAATAGATATGAGACCGAAAATTTATAGGTATCAACACAATGAAAAAAGATATTACGCTGAAGGTTACGATGAAGCTAATGTTAGGTTAACTCTTGAAAATTATTTACAGATAGTTCCAGGTTCATTAAAGCCTGGAGCTAAACCTGATTTTAATACAGAGTTAAAGTTAATATGGGATAAACGTAATACAACACATGTATTATCTTTAAAAAAAGAACAAACAACAAGTAGAGCACAATTGCAAACATTTAGAAAAAAACAACATTGTGTTTATGAATTGAGATTATTATTAAAAGAGGATAAAACATTTTTAAATGGACATCAAGGTCATGTAATTGCAAATGAAGACAATGAAGTTAAGTTTTTAAACTGTAAATACATAAAAGATGATGGTACTGAAATAGGGGATACAGTATGTTATAGTTTTCAAGGAAGTACTGATCCTGATATGACAAGTAGAATTTATAGATTTAAAAATTTAGCAGCTGCTTACAAATATGTAAGAAATGAATTATTTAAATATAATATTCAAAATGAGAATTTTAATAAAAATATTACTAACTTAGAAGCATGTGATAGTTTTATTAGTGGATTTGGTAATGCTGATTTATATTTAGATAATAATAACATTATGGTTAAAATACCAGCAAAAAATTATAATAATAAAGAATTTAATATAAGATAAATGAAAAAGAAACATAATATAACATGGTTTGATTTAGAAACTACAGGATTAAATATTAATACTATTGGATTAGTGTCAATATATGCCATTAATTATAAATTAAAACGTGAAATAGATACTTTAATTAATCCAGAAATAGATATACCAAAAGAAGCTTCTGAAGTACATGGTATATATAAAAAACATATTAAGGATAAGCCAACATTTAAAGATATATCAACATCTGTTAAAGAAACTTTCTCTTTAAGTGAATATATTGGTGGATATAATATATGTAGATATGATGTTCCATTATTAATATCATTGTATCAACGTAATAATGTCAATTTTGATATAAAAAATATTAAATTTGTTGATGTATTCTATATTATAAAGAATGTAATAGAAGAAGAGGATTTAAATAAGATTCCTAGCCGTTCTTTAGAGAATGTATATAAACTTATAACAGGTAAGACATTAGATGCTCACAAGGCAAAATACGATGTTTTAGCATGTGTTGAAATACTTGATGAAATGGAGAAATTTGGTTTACCTTGGAGGGATTATATATTAACTTATGAAGACTTAAGAGGTTCTACTATTTCAAATCCTAATTTTAAAATGAAAACCGGTAAACATACAGGTAAAACTATTGATGAATTAATCAAAAATGAAAATAGATATCTAAAGTGGATGACTAATAATAATAGATTAATATTATCACCGGAATTAACTAAACTAATAAAATGAATAATTATAAATTAACAGATTTGCAGCAAGCCTGTCTTTTATTAATTAGAACAGGTAGAGATGATGAATTACATAAGAATTGGAATAACCAAGTTGATAGTTTAATGAAATTATATTTAATCCAATATAAACCTAATACTAAAGATGAATTAATGCTAACTGTAAAAGGACAAGAGTGTCTTGCCAACAGTATAGTCATTAAATATCCTCTTCATGTTAAAGGTAATATGGGTAGTTATAATAATGTAATTAAAACTATGAGTGATAGTGCATTAGATGCATTAATATGTGCAATGATAAATGAAAAAGTATTTAACAATATTAATAAAAAGACTGCGCGTGTATTAGGACAACATTTATTAGATATTAATTTTTATAAAAAATGGGGTTCAGTTCTAATAAATAAATGGTTAAAACAATGTAATTCATCAATGCTTTTCTTTTCAAACATGGACGATAAAAAAACATGGAGAAAAATGAAGGAAAAGAAGTAAAAATAAATATTGAATTAAAAAAGAATTCTATTATAGATATTTATACTAATTATCAAGAAGAAATAAAATATGAAGGTAAAGCTATTTTACTTGAAAAAGTAAGTGATGGAGATTCATTTTATTTACACAATGAAAAAGTGGAACCTAAAGATAAAAAAGAGTATAACGAAAAAGATAATATTATAATAAATAAATATAATAGAATTATTATTTTCTTTAAAGGTGTAACTTCTAAAAAACCAACAAGATATTGTAGACGTTTATATAATGAATTAATTAAACAGAGAAAAGATAATATAGATGATTTTCTTAAGATGAAAAAAGTACTTAAAAAATATCGTAAAAAACATAACGATTCAATACAAAAAATAGGTACATTATTAAGAGAATTTGATGATTATTATATAATTAGATTTGTTCAACAAGATAGACAAAAATGGCAACATAGTATATTTTCTTATGAAAAATGGAAGGTTAAATTTATTGAAGACCAAACAGGTTGGAAAGTAGATTGGACTACAATACGTAAAATAAGAATATTAAAATGTGTTAATCCAACAGAAAGTATGCGAAGATCTGAATTAGTAGAGCATACTACTTATGATGGAATGTCATCTAGACAATATGATAGAATATTGGATATTAAGAAATACAATAAAAAGAAAGAGAAAGAAAGAGAAAAAAATGAATCTACTTTCATTGATGACAGTGAAATGGAGGATCTTATATTAACTAAATTAAATAAAAAAAGTAATGAAAAAAAAGACTAAAGTAAATTTTACTAATGTTCACACAACCATGTATGGTGTAACTCAAAAAGAATTGTTTAATACTGTTAAACAGTTAAATGTAGGTGATTATATTAAAATTGAGTATAATAAAATACCTAGTGTTGATGATGAGCGTAAGTTAACACTTAAAGCAATGAAGCAACTTAATAAAATGTCGGTAAGTGATTTTTCTAAAGGGAAACATAAAAAAGTTATTGCTCATGCTTTAAATCATCACAAGGGTGGACTAAAAGTAGAATATTACAAAAGAGCAACTGATTATCGTAATGAATCAGGTTATTTATTGTTCCAAGATGATGATAACAATTGGAAAAGTGTAGATGTTAGAAATGTAATTAGCATTACAGGTGCAGATGGTGTAAAAAGAACACGTAGTGCACAATAGAAAAGTTTGGGTATATGATATTGAAACTTTTGGTAATGTATTTTCTTGTATTTATTATAATGTAGATACCTTAGAAAGACGTGATTTTGTTGTTTGTAAATGGAAAGATGAACTAGATGAATTTGTAAAATTTACAACAAGTGATGAAATTAAAGGGATGGTTGGATTCAATAATATTGGATTTGACTATCCTGTCATTCATCGAATATTAATTAAACCTTATTTGTTTAAAAATAAATCGGGTGAAGAAAAAGCACGTATAATAAAAGGATTTGCAAATAAAGTCATAGCCGCAGAATATAGTAATATATCTGATAAAAATACCAGAATACCACAACTTGATTTATATAAGATTAATCATTTTGATAATATGGCAAAAAGATGTGGTTTAAAATGGTGTGAATTTGCATTAAGATGGAATAATATTCAAGACTTACCTTTTGAACATGATCATGAATTAACAGAAGAAGAAGTTGAAGGTATGATGGAATATAATTTTAATGATGTATTAGCTACTTATCAATTATATTTAGATTGTCAAGGTAAAATAGAACTAAGAAAAAAAATATCTAAAAGCTATAATTTAAAATTATTAAATGCTAATGATCCAAAAATTGGAAGTGAAATATTTGCTAAAATTATTTGTAAGAAAAAAAATATAACATGGAATCAATTACGTAATCAAAGAACACATAGAGATGAAATTAAATTAAGTGAATGTATATTTGATTATATCAAATTTGAATCTAAAAAATTTAAAGACCTTCTTATTTTTCTTAAAAATAAAATTATTATAGAAACTAAAGGTGTTTTTGATAATCTTACAATTAATCATAAAGGTCTTGAATATGTATATGGTACTGGTGGATTACATGCAGCTTGTAAACCAGGAGTATATGAAGCAAATGATGAATATGAACTGTGGGATTGGGACGTCGCCAGCTATTATCCGAATCTTGCAATAAAGAATAAAATATATCCAGAACATTTAGGAGAAATATTTTGTGAAATTTATGAAGAAATTTACAATACAAGAAAAGCAGCTAAAAAAAGTGGAGATAAAATAACAGATGCTGGGCTTAAACTTGCCTTAAATGGTACTTATGGTAAATCTAATGATAAATATAGTTATCTTTATGACCCAAAATTTACTATGTCTATTACAATTAATGGACAATTACTATTAACAATGTTAGCTGAGAAATTTGCTAATATATCAACTGTATTACAAGCTAATACTGATGGTATTGTAATAAAGATTCATAAAAGTAAATTAAAAGAAATGCATGAAATTGTAAAATGGTGGGAAGAATTAACTAAATTAGAGTTAGAAGATTCTCATTATTCTAAATTAGTATCAAGGGATGTAAATAATTATATGGCTATTTATACTAACGGTAAAGTAAAATATAAAGGAGCTTTTGAAATTGATAAAGAAATGAAAGGAGAGCTTCAATATCATAAAGACCATTCTAAACGCATAGTTCCATTAGCTGTAAGTCTATATTTCACAAATGGAATAGCTGTTAAAGACACTATTTTAAATCATTTTGATTCAGGGGATTATTATAACGGTAAAATTAAAAATTATGGTATATTTGACTACTGTTTGGCTAAAAAAACTATTGGCGGTTTAAAGGGAAAACCTAAGATGATTATTAGAGGACTTAACGGTGGAAAAATATTTGAAAAACAATTACAAAAAACAAATCGTTATTACGTTTCTAAAAAAGGATTTCACTTTATTAAAAAATACAATAATGGAAGTGAATCTCAAATAGAAGCTCATCCACAATCAGGTAGAGGTTATAAAGTTACAGTGTTCAATAAATATGAAAAACAAGAGAAATATAATGTAGATTTTACTTATTACATAAGAGAAGCAGATAAATTAATTAATTCAATAATTACTTTGAATTATAGTTTATTTTAACTATATTGGTAAGGATATGTTTTATACAATCCTTACCATTTTAATATACCTAATATACTTAATATACTTTAAAATTAAAAATTTTATAAATTAAAATGAAACAAACACAAACGTATCATGAAATCGTTCAAAAATTAAGAGAATTTTTCCTTTCTAAAAATTTTATAGAAGTTCCATCACAATCAAGAAAGTCAATATTAGCAGCATGTGAAAATCCTCATTCTGTAGCAACATTTGAATATGATGGTCTTGTATGGCCATTACCTCAAACAGGTCAAATGTGGTTGGAATATGAATTACTTAAAAATCCTGAATGGGATGGTTGTTTTTGTATAAGTACATCTTATAGAGATGAAAAAGAACCTATTCCAGGGAGACATGAAAAAATATTTCCAATGTTTGAATTTGAATCTAAAGGAGACTTTGATGATTTAAGAAAATTAAATATAGAACTTACAGAATATCTTGGATTTGATACTCCTGTTCAATTAGATTATAATGATACAAGTAAAAAATATGATGCTCCTATATTAGAAGATGAACATGAATCTATGATGTGGAATGAATACGGTGATTCTATATCCCTTGAAACATTTCCGATAAGAACATCACCTTTTTGGAATATGAAATATATAGGTGACGGTAAATTTAATAAATGTGATATCATTCTATTTGGTCAAGAAACATTTGGAACTGCAGAACGTAGTTGTGATGCAAAGGAAATGAGAAATTTCTTTTATTCTATTATGGATGGAACTTATTGTGAAAAACTATTTGAATTATTTGGAAAAGAAAGAGTAGAAACTGAATTAGAAGAATTTTTGTCTTATGATTTTTTTCCAAGATTTGGGGGAGGAATTGGTTTAACTAGATTAGGAAGAGCATGGGAATTAAATAAACAAAAAGAATTGGTATAAAAAACAACTAATAAAATATAACTAATTAAATATGACGAATTGGTAAAATTAATTTGTACAGAAGAATTCCTCAATGATTTAATAAAAGAGTCTATCGTTGAACCACAAGGTAATAATAAATTTGTAATATATACAAAAGCAAATTTAAAAGGGGAATCATACCCCATTACAATATCTTGTAGTCATGATGTATCTCCTGAAGATGTTACCGTTGATGAAATAATAGATAATTCTATTCATTCATTAGATCAATGGTATAATTTAATTAGGATAGAATTTCCTACTAATGCAGGGGCTCATTTAAATACTCATGGTAGAAACTTGAGGACAGGTAATAAAACTAAGATTAAAAAACGAATTCAAGCTTTAATAGATGAATCATATAATTTAACAGCAGTTCTTAATGCTATTAAATATGAAGTATGGTTTAGAAAAAAAGGTTCAATTGTAAATGATAATAAATTAGAATTCATGCAAGGTTTAGAAGCATGGTTAAATAATACATCTAATATAGAAGCAATGATTGAACGCAGTATTAGTTCTAATGAATATAAACTAGTAATGAACATAGATGACAAACAAGGAACTAAAAGAAAAATTAAACTCTCTTAAAGAAGACAAAGATAGACCTTCATTTTTACCGCGTATATTAACTCAAGCTCAAGCAATAATGCAAAATAAAGAGTATATACGTAAGCGTGCCAATGGAGAAATAGTTTTTCTTGAAACTTGTTATCCTAAGTTAAATAAAGCTTTAATGCTTGAACCTAATACGATATTAACTATAAGTGGATTAAGCGGTGGAGGTAAATCTACACTTTCCAAAAGAATATCAAATAGCATGCATGAAAATTTAATTGCTAAAGGTAAAACAAGCATAGGATTAAGTTTTAATTTTGAAATGTTAGCTCAAAAAACTATAGGTAGAGAAATAGCAAATAGAGGTAAAATATCATTACAAGAATTATATTCAAGTGAACATCCTTTGGCTGCCTCTAAAATGGAAATGATATTTAAGAAGTATCATAGTAAATTATTTAACTATCCTTTGTTATATGTTGAAGAACCTCAAAATCATAAAGTTATAGGTGATACAATATATTATTATTGGAAAAAATTATGTGAAGAAAAAGACTATTTAATTGTTGAAATTGATCACGCTGTAATTATAAAAGGTGATAATCAAAAAAGTAAAGTTGATGATTTAATGGAAACATTAAATTCAGTAAAGAAAAGAATATCATATGAGGGAGGTAATGTATTTTTTATAGTCTTATCTCAAATGAATAGAGATATTAAAAGAGTAGAAAGAATACAAGTTCCTAATATGCATTATCCAATTGCTAGTGATTTAATGGCATCATCAAGCATAGAGTTCTTTAGTGATTATATTATGTTTACACATATGCCCGCTAAATTGAATTTACATGCTTATACGGATCATAACTTTCCAATAAGGTTAGATGATAACGGTGATGAAATTGAGTTCATATATTGGCATATTGTAAAGAATAGAGAGGGTATTCCTGATCAAATATTACCTATGTTAAACAACTTAAAATATTTTGATTTTACAGAAATAGAATTAAATGATTTTCAAGATTATTGTCAACAATTTAAGAGTAAAGGAGTATGTGTAAAAAGATAACTAATATTATTAATATTATAAAATATATTAATGGCTAAAAAAAATAATGAATTGTCTGTAATGATGGATACTGAAGCTATGTTTCAGAAAGCTCAATGGATGATTGATAGGAAAATAATACCTTCTGGTATTAAAAAAGTTGAAGATGTTGTAACTATTATTAATAAAGGACATCAATTGGAAATGGACCCATTAACTGCATTAAATTCAATGCATTTAATACAAGGTAATGTTGCAATTAAATCATCAGTTATACCGGGTCTTTTAGCAAAGGCGGGAATTGGTGTTGAATTAATAAAAGATTACGAACCAGTAATGAAAAGAGTACCCGCTTATCTTAGAGGTGAAGATGGTAAAATACTACCTGCTGATAAAGATGGTAATTTTAAATATTATAAAAATCCTGATGGAAGTATTGCTTATAAAGACGAACAAGTCAAAGTTAATGGTAATCCTGAATATATAACAACTATTCGTTTTCATAGATTTTATAAAGATATGAATAAAACAATAGCATCTGATTATTCATTTTATTGGAGTGATGCTGTATCTGCACAATGGAATAAAAAAGATAATTGGAAGAAATTACCTCGTTTTATGATGTATGCAAGATGTGTTGTTCGTGGAGCTCGTGGAGTTGCATCAGATATAATTGGTGGATTATATGATACCCATGAGGTAGTTGAATTTAGTAAAGCTGAATTTATTATTGATCCTAAAACCAATGATGCTATACCAACATATAAATAAACTAACAATTGAATAATTTAAATTAAATTTAATAATGGATTTAAGTAGAGTAAAAACAAAAGAAAAAATAATTATTAAACAAGAAGATAAGTATCCTGATATACCTGTATTAACTACAGTTCCTTATGTAAAAGGAAAAAGACATGTTATTAAATTAAATCGCAAGGCTATTGATTTATTAGGTGTTGGAAATAATGAGAACAATAGACTTATTATGTTTGAACAATATAATATATCAACAACAGATGAAACTGAATATGATTCTGTTATCGGTGTTGTAAGTGATCCAACTGTTAAAGCAGATAAACAATACAAATCTTATGAAATACATTTACCAACAAGATGTGTAAAATCCAAACAAATACATAATAGTATATGTCAATTATTTGAAATAAATGAATTAGAACATCATGAATTTCAAATTAATTATATTGATGGAATAACAGGAGCATTTACATTATCTTACATTGAATCTTCAAATGAAGATGATAATATTGTTGTTGAAGTAGATTTTAATAAAGGTGAAAATATCATCATCGAACAACAATAAAAATTAAAAATTAACATAACTAATATTGTTTAATATATAAATAAATATATTTTACATGAAATCAACTAATAGAACTAAAAAATTTTCAGAAAGAACCCAATTAAATTTTAAAGCTACATTTACAGGTGGTGTATTTGCAACACCTATTATATTTAATCCAAATGCAGATGATTTGCGTCGCATTAAAAATATACCTGAAGAATATGATGTAAAAGAACCCGATTATAGTCGTGTTATTCAAGATAAAGAATACCGAACTGTATCTTTATTGCTTAAATTTGACCCAAATGAAGCAATGAAATTAAAGACACCAAAATACGGAGGTGACACATTTGTTAAATATGATATTTATGTTTCAGATAGACCTGTAATAGGTGGTAAATCAGGTAAAACTCAAGTAATTGACTGTCATAACCAAAATGGTTGGCTTAAACTTAGTGGTAAAAAATCAATTAAAGATCAATTAACTGCTGCTCAGGCAGATGATAGTCCATATCATCCAGGAGATCCAATGCGTAAAATGGATCCTGAAACAGTTCGTATAGCTCGTCAAGGTGAAGTGGCATTATATGATTTAGTATTTAAAATGAGTACTCTTGATAAACATCGTATTAATAATGATGAGCCTGAAAAGTCAACAAGACTTGATGATTTTAGATTAGGTGAAAACCCAACTAAAGTAATTGAAAATATCTTTAATGGTGATTATACAGCTTTAAATATGTTAATGGCTGACAATCCTCAAGATTTTGAAGGTAAAGAATTCTTTGTTAAAGATGGTAAAAATAATGAACTTGGTATTTTCCTTGGTGTTCGTCCAAATCAAGATGGAGATAAAATTTATCAAGACGTATTAGCTCCTTTTACTGTATTCCCTGTGGGAATAGAAGCAACATATAGACCTACGGATCGTAATTATGATTATACTGATACTATGTTTAATGGTGTTAAATTAACTAAAACAAAGCTTAATAAAAAAGCAGTTGAATATTTAACACATGAAGAATATCCATGGAAATCATTTTGGAATAATTCCTTTGATTTTCAAGAGGTAACTGTTGATGATTTACCACAAAATCAAACAGAAACAGAATCAGTTGTTACTGATGATGATGTTCCGTTTTAATATTATTTAATCTTATTTAATAATAAACAGGCTATTAATTTTAATAGTCTGTTTATATTTTATAACCTAATGCATATTATTAATAAAACATATTAAAATGTTTAATGATTTTAAAAGAAAATATTCTGTCAAAAATAACAGAAAAAGATATAATGGAATTTTATTGGGGTGAACAATTAAAAGATAATAAACCAATCTATAGAAACCCTATGAGACATGATAATAAAGGAAAGTGTTATTTTAAATGGCATAAAAATAAATATATGTTTATTGATAGGGCAAAAGGAGTAGATGCAAATTTTGATTGTTTTCAATATGTTATGTGGGCACATAGTTGTAATTTTTATGAAGCTTTAAATATTATACATGAAGATTTATTATCAAATACTAAATTTAATTTAACTAAACCTAAAAAACAAAGATCAAGTTCTCCAAAATTAAAAAATAAAAGTGTTAATTTTAAAATTAAATTAAGAAATTGGAATGAACATGATAAATCTTACTGGAATCAATTTGAAATAAAACTTAATACTGTAAATAAAATAGCAAAACCTGTTAGTTCTTATAAATCAGATTCTAATTCTTTTATATTTACAACTAAATATAAATATGCAATAGAAGATCCATGTTATGTATATCAATTTGAATCTAGGGTTAAATTATATCAACCTTATTCTGATTTTAACAAATGGAGGTCGAATACTACAACAAATAATATATTTGGTTATAAAGAATTACCTCATTTTGATGATATTTTATTTATTGCTAGTGGAGGTAAAGATATGTTATGTTTATGGGAAATGGGATTTAATGCTATAGCTCCTCAAAGTGAAAGTAACAAATTATCAGAAGCCGTAATAGATGATATTAAGTGTAGATTTAAAAATATATATTTTATATATGATAATGATCAAACAGGTATTGAAATGTCAAATAAATTTGCCAATGAATATAATCTCAATAATATAATTATTCCGAATGTAAATGATTGTAAAGATATTGCTGAATTATGTAAAAAAATTGGATTAAATAATACAAAACAAATTATAAATAATAAACTTAAAAAGTAAAAATGGAAGATAATAAACAACCAGAAATTACACCAGAACAATTAGCTGCTATAGATGCACAAATGAATAGAGAATTTGCAATAATACGTGTAAGAGCTGCTGCTATTGAATTAAAAAGAAGTAAACATGAATCATTAACTAAATTACTAGATGCAGGTGGATTAAGTGATGATTTAACTGAAAAAATGAAAGAAGAATGTACTAAGTTAGCAGAAGGTATATTAAACATAGCCACATAAAGATTATAAAATATATTAATTATATTTAATAAATGAATAAAAGTCAAAAATTATTATCGGATATTGTTGTTTATACAAAATATGCAAAATATAATCCTCAATTAAAACGACGTGAAACTTGGGAAGAAATTGTAATGCGGTATGAAACAATGATGAAGAAAAAATATCCTCAATTGCATGATGAAATTGAAAATAATATTAAATTGATATATAAAAAAGAAGTTTTACCTTCTATGAGAATGTGTCAATTTAGTGGAATTGCAATTGAGAAAAATGAAGCACGTGGGTATAATTGTTCTTATTTACCTGTTAATGATTATAGAGCATTTTCAGAAACAATGTTTTTATTATTATCAGGTTGTGGTGTTGGTTACTCTGTACAAAAACATCATATTGAACAATTACCTGAAATTATTAGACCTACTAAAGAAAGAAAATACTTAGTATCAGATGATATTACAGGTTGGGCTGATTCAATTAAAGCGCTTTTAAAATCTTATTTAGGATATGCTAAATCAAAACCAAAATTTAATTTTTCTGATATTAGACCTAAAGGTGCAAGATTAGTAACAGCTGGAGGTAAAGCTCCAGGACCAGAACCATTACGTAGGTGTTTACATGAAATTGAATTAATACTTGATAGAAAACAAAATGGAGATAAATTAACCACTTTAGAATGTCATGATATTCAATGTCATATTGCTGATTCAGTATTAGCAGGAGGAATAAGAAGAAGTGCAATGATTAGTTTATTTAGTGCAGATGATGAAGAAATGATATCTTGTAAGTCAGGTAAATGGTATGAACTTAACAGTCAAAGAGGTAGAGCTAATAATTCTGTTAACCTATTAAGACATAAAGCAAGTAAAACATTCTTTAATAAAATTTGGAAACAAATTGAGTCATCAGGTTTTGGAGAACCCGGAATTTATTGGAATCAAGACAAAGAGTGGGGAACTAATCCATGTTGTGAAATTGCATTACGACCACATACTTTTTGTAATTTATGTGAAGTTAGTGGTGCTAATATTACATCAATTGATGATTTTAAAAAAAGAGTTAAATGTGCAGCTTTCTTTGGTACATTACAAGCAGGTTTTACTGATTTTCATTATCTTAGAGATGTATGGAAACGTAATACAGAAAAAGATGCTTTAATTGGTGTAGGTATTACAGGTATATGTAATGGTGATTTATTAAATCTTATAAATAAAGAAGGTTCTTTATTACCTGATTCAACTAAAATAGTTAAAGAAGAAAATAAAAGAATTGCTAAAATTATAGGTATTAATAAAGCAGCAAGAACAACAACAATAAAACCTTCTGGTTCAACAAGTTGTGTATTAGGAACAAGTTCTGGAATACATGCCTGGCATTCTAAGTATTATATTCGTAACATGCAATGTGCTATTGGAGATGATTTACATACATTTTTTACAAAATATCATCCTGAATTAGTTAAAACTATGGAATGGGATTCTACTTCAGCTATTATCCATACACCTCAAATGGCTCCAAATGTGGCTATTTTACGTGAAAATGAAACAGCAATAGAAATGATTGAAAGAGTAAATTCATTTAATTTAAACTGGGTTAAAGAAGGTTATAATAGTGGTCAAAATCATAATAATGTAAGTGCTACTATTAGTATTAAAGAAAATGAATGGAAAGATGTAGGAGAATGGATGTGGAATAATAAAAATAATTATAACGGATTATCTGTTCTTCCTTATGATGGAGGTCAATATAAAGATGCTCCTTTTCAAGAATGTACTAAAGAAGAATATGAAAGATTAGTTAAAATAATTGAATCTAATCCAATTGATTTAACAAAAATCATTGAAGAAGAAGATAAAACTAATCTTAACGATCAAGTAGCATGCGCAGGTGGTGCATGTGAAATTAATTTTTAGAAAATTATAAAAATAAAAATAATTAGAAATTTATAAATAGACTGATGTAGAAATATGTCAGTCTATTTTAATTAAAAAAAGTATTATGAAACTTAAAAGATTATATAAAAAGACACAATATAATAAAGTAGCTTATTTAGATCTTTATACTCGTAAAGAAACAGGTAAAAATGTATATGTAATGTATGCTAAAACAGGAACAATAGGAAGTACTAAATTTTCTATTAGTTCTGTTAAGGTAACTACAGGTAAAAATATTGGACGTAAAAATGAAACTACTCCTCAACAACAAGCAGAAAAGGAATTGATGAGTAAATGGAATTTAATGTTTGCAAAAGGTTATAAAGATACAATGACATATGTTGATGAATCAACAAATAACACTTTTAAAGACAAATCTATAATGCCAATGTTATTAAATAAATATAAACCTAAAAAAGATAACTTTAAATCAGGTTATGTTCAATTTAAAAAAGATGGATGTAGGTGTATTGCTGAAAATCATGAAGGTACTATACGACTTAAATCTCGTGAAGGTAAAATATTTAATATACCTCATATTTTAGAAAGTATAACTAAAATAATGAAAACTCAATTAGATCAAGCATTTGATGGTGAATTGTATTTACATGGTGTTCCTTTACAAGAAATTGGAAGTATGGTTAAAAGAGATGATCCAAATAATAAATTGGAATATCATATATATGATGTAGCTATACCGAATCTCACTTTTGCTCAAAGACGTAATTTATTACTTGCTTTAGATACAACAGATTTTCCAAATATTGTAATTGATTACGGTAAAACTGTTAAAACAGAAAAAGATATTATGAAATTTCATAAAAATGCATTAGATTTAGGTTATGAAGGAAGTGTATTTTGTGATCCTGATTCAAAATATGGTTTTGGATTTAGAACATCAGGTAAAACTAAACTTAAACCTAGAGTAACTGATGAATTTGAATGTATTGATCATTATTGGAATAAAGGTAAAATGAAAAAACAATCTACTTTAATATGTAGAACAAAAGAAGGGAAAGTTTTTCATGTTAAACTTAAAGGAACAAGTGAACAACGTGAAGAATGGGCTCGTAATTTTGAAAAAGATGTAAAAGGTAAAATGATAACTGTTGAATATCGTAAATTATCTAATGATAAAAAACCATTAGAAGCAGTTGGAATTGCAATACGAGATTATGAATAAACAAAATAATAAAATTAATTATACATTTGATTCTAAAGAGGAAGAATATTTTTATACTTGGTTATTAGAATTATATAATACAGGTTATATTGATTGGATTTATCCAAATAAAAAAACCTATTGTGTAATTAATGAAACATTGTCAACTAGGATGGCTAAACTCAAAACTAAAGATAAATATAAATTATTTATTTTAACAAAGAAAAGAGAATATACGCCAGATTTTATATTTAAGTTTAATTCTAAAGCATATAAAATATTTTATCATGATAGTAAGGGTGGTTATGAAAACCGCCCCTATTATTATTGTAATAATAATAGAGGTATTATTTATGTAGACGTTAAAGGTGGTTTTAATGGAAATAGAAAAAGTGATATGATATTTCCAGATAGACAATCAGCTATGGCTGAAAAATTTAATATTTATATACAAAAAGTAATACCTTATGCTTTAGGTAAAAAATATATTAATAAAGAAACACTATTTAAAAAAACATTTACTCCTCAGATTATGATTAATACTGAGGTATATGTAAATGATCGTAAGAATAAATGGAAAAAAGGTGATTCTAAACTTAAATATAAAGTAACTAAATTAAATGAATATTTATGTTAACTACAAGATTGTGGATAGACGGTAGTTCATTGGCTTTTATACATGGTAACAAAAAGAATTATAAAGAAACTATTTACAATCATATAAAAACATTGACTGAAAGATTTCATACAGATGATTTTAATATTATTTTAGAAGATAGTAAAACTAATTTTAGAAATAAAGTATCAACTAGTTCAGTATATAAAGGTCAACGTAGAACTAAGAAAAAGAAAAAAGCAATAGCAAATTATTTACCGTATTTAAAAGATTGTTTTCGTGAGATAAAAAACACATATAATCCAATAACATATTTAAATGTTGAAAATGATGATGCTATTGCTATATTAGCAAGTAGGATATCAAATTCTGTTATGATAGCAAATGATAGAGATTATTTAGCAATACCGGGAATATATTATAATATAAAAACTAATAAAACTACTGTTATACAGTATCCAGGTAAAATTGAATTAGTTAAAGGTAAAATACATGCAATTGGGTATTATCAAATTTATTTTCAACTGTTGAAAGGTTCACCAAAAGAAAACTATAAAGGTGTGGAAGGTATAGGTGAAAAATCAGCATTTAATATATTATTAAAATGTAATACTGAACAAGAAATGAAACAAGTCTGTACTCAACTATTTATTGATAGGTATGGTTTAAAAGAAGGTATTAAAAAGCTTGAAGAAGGATTCAGATTGAGTTGGATCATTACACATAACGAGAGCTTAGTAACACCGAAACCAACAAAATTTTCAAAAATAAAAATTTGAAATTAATGACAATAAATACAGACATTTCAAACCCTAATCTAACTAAGTTTGCTAAATATATGTTTTACATAGAGCAAGGAATGTATTTTCCTTTAGCTTTACAAGAAGCATTTCAAAAACTAGAACCAACATTAAGTGAAACATTTGAACCAATAAATATATACATTGATGATAAAAATTCTAAAGACTATTCAATAAGAGAAGAATTATTATCTGACAATCCATTTTATTTATATTTAGTATGTTGCGATACACGTAATCCAAGATTTAAAGCACAATTAAATATAATTAAAGATTATGATGGATTTATTGATTGTTATCAATATGAAAATAAAACATCCAATAAAGCAATTATAAGATACAAAGTATTTATTAAAAGTAGAGTACGTAAAATGATTGAATCAAAATATAGTGAAATGTATCAAGAACAAGAATATCGTTCAATTAGTAATAATAAAACGATACAAAACATATACTCTCATTATAGTTATGCTAATTCAACAACAATATTTGATAAATCATTTCATGTATTATTAAGAAGTGATGAGTACCTAGAACAATTAATAGATGAATTAAAATTAACTGATACTGAAACTATTAAAATATTATCGGAAAGTGAATTTGATAGTAAATATTCTATTGATGATGAAACAATTAAATTTAAAAATAAAATGAATAAAAATGAATGTAAAAATTGATAATGATGAATTTAAACTTGTATTAGGTGAATATATCAACACTAAAGAAGGAAGTGGAATTATAATAGGTTTTGAAGAAGTATACGAAAATATTATTATTAATAATAATGGTAATAGAATTCCTATACATACTAGTAAAATAATAAGTATTGGTAAATCTGAAAGTGATGATAAGTTTTTAAATTTTGCATTAGCTACTAAAGATGAACCAGCAAAAAAAGAATTTGTTAAAGATGGTCGGGTTAAACCCCGATTATCTTTACTTCCACAATTATCATTAATTGAAGTAGCAAAAGTATTTACTTATGGTGCCGATAAATATGATGAATATAATTTCTCACAAGGAGCAAAAAACACAACATATGTTGATGCATCATTAAGACATATAAATAAATATTTATGTAATAATGATATTGATGATGAAAGTAACTTACTTCATTTAGCACATGCCATTTCTAATCTTATGATGGTTTTAGATAATGATTTACTTAATAAAAGTATAGAAAATAGAAATAAATATTATGAATAATAGTGTAGAATTAATTGGTTATTATGGTTCCGATGAAATGATAGCATGTTCAGCATGGACTTCAACCAATAGAAAATTAACAGATGAAAAGAGAAAACGTATTCCTAAGCTAATTAATATGTTATGGAGCAATGGACATGAAACTCCTTTTGAAAAAGGTATAGTTCATTTTTTAGTTGATACAGATATAGCATCACATATACATTTACTTAAACATAGAATTAGTTCTTTAAATGCAGAATCAGCAAGATATAAAGAATTAAAAGAAGATAAATTTTATATACCAAATGATTGGAATAATAATTTATCTAATCAAGCTATGTATTTTAAAGATCAAGATGCTTTAAATCAAGGAGAAAAAGGACATTTTATATTATTTAAAAAAAATAAATCATGGCCTGATATATTAAAAGAATATACTGAATTAGGTAATACTCTTTATCATTCTTGTATTAATGATTTAACTCCTATTTTAGGTAGAAAAAGAGCTAAAGAAAGTGCTAGATTTTTTAAAACATATAATTCTCAAATACAAGCAGATGTGTCATTTAATATGAGAAGTTTTGCTAATTTTCTAAAACTTAGAAATAGTGAACATGCACAATTAGAAATCAGAGAAGTAGCAGCTGAAATGTTAAAACTGGTTGAAAATATAGATAACAATCCTTTTAAATATACATTAAAATCTTTTAAAGAAAAAAATAATGAAAAATAATATAAACGAAACATTAATATTTGATGATAAATCAATAGTGTTTATTGATAATAAAACAAAAGGTCATAAAACATTACAAAAAATGTTAACTGAGAAATCAATTACATGGACTTCAATTCCAGACAAAAATGTTACTCATGTTGTATGTACAAGATATCAATGTAATAAATTTAGGGTATCATCAGTAAAATATACAATAAATCCTGACTGGAAGACAGTACCAAAATATATTCAAGATAAATTTGATTCTGTTACTTCAAGTTGTATATTAATAGATACTATAACAGGATATAATTCTTATAATCGTTGGTATGGTAAAAAATTTAATAGACGAGAATTTATTGGTTATATTAATGATACAGGTCAAAAAATTAATAAATTTATTATAGATAAATCATTTAATTGTTTTAAGGATAAAAGAATATATTCATATAATGAATTTAAAAGGTGTTTGGAAAATAAAAATAGAAGTAAAATAGAAGATACTGAAGATTCAGTTATTTCTTTATTGACATCAAAAGATAGTGTTAATATTAAACTCGCTGTTACATTAATAGAACAATACAAAATGGATGAAAGGTGGGTTCCATGGTTAAAATTAAATCAACATATTAAAGAAGTAAGATTATTATTAAGAAAATTAGGTTTATCTTACCCAGGAACTTACAATAAAAGACGGTATATTAAAGATGATATACATTATCATATTGCACTGTTAGATGTTCCTAAAGGGTATGAAATAGATTTTATTAAAGCTTTATATCAAAATGAATAAATATAAACAAAAATTATCTCCTGAATGGTTTAATTTAGATCAATTAGTATATTTAGAAGGAAGTTTTCCTGCAAATTGTACTAAAAAACAATTAAAAAATAAACTTACTAAGTTAAAAATTAATTGGACAACAACATTCTCATATAAAATAACTAAGATAATTACAACAAAAAGAGAACGGACATTTAAATACAGTGTTGTATTTCATCATAAAGACAAAAAACTTCACAATTTATACATGAATATAGGTTGGGAGAATTGTCATCATCCTTGTGATGTATTACTAATGATTAAAAATTTACATGCAAAAGATATGGGTCAAAATTCTAATAAAATATTGACCCTTCTTAAATCTTCAGATTCTGTTAATATAGATTTAGCTGTTACATTAATAGGTAAACACATGTTAGAATCTAATTGGATTCCTTGGTTATTATTAAACAAAGGTAATGAAAATGTTAGAGAGTTACTTAAATCTAATAATATAAATTTAGGTAGATGGCACACATATAATACAGAATGGAATTTTTATGACGCAAGTAGAAATTTAATAAATAGATTAAATGTACCAGACGAATATATAACGGAATTTATGTCAGAATTCTATGAAAAAGTTAAAAATAAATATACATGGAAGTAAAAATAAAATTTAAAAGATTACATCCTCTAGCTCAAATACCAAAGAAAGCAACACAATTAGCCGGAGGATGGGATGTAACTGTAACAGAATTAATTTATAAAGGACCTAATAAAATATATTGTAAACTAGGATTTGCATTAAAAATACCAGAAGGATATAAATTAAATATAGTTCCTAGATCAAGTTTTACTAAATATAATTGGGTAATGAATAATAGCCCTGGTTTAGGAGATGCTGATTATTTGGATGAATATCAAATTAGATTTACAGCTATACCTACCTGGATGGAAGCAAACCTTAATCTTGATGAACAACCAATATTAACATATGATGTATTTCCTTATGGAATTGGTGATAGAATAGGTCAAATATATTTATCTAAAGTTGAAGATACTGATTTTATAGAAGTGGAAGAATTTGAAGAAATAATTTCTAATAGAACTGGTGGTTTTGGAAGTACAGGGAAATAAAATAACTAATATTATCTCAGTAAATAATTATTATGAGATATTGTAAAAGAACTAAAGAAATAATACATAGTTCATATAAATCAGCAACTATTAACGAAATACAAGACATTATTAAATTAAATAATCTTAGAAAGCGTTCTAATGCTAATTTAAAGAAGTATATTAATAAGTTAATAGAAAGAGATCAAATGCGAGAATTCAGGCGTAAAAAGCTAGAAATATGGGCTTTAGCTAATCCTGTTAGATATAGAGCAAGAACATTGGTTAATGGTGCGAAAGCAAGAGCGAAAAAGAAAGGAATTGATTTTAATTTAACTATTGATTGGGTTGAAGAAAAATTAAATAATGGTAGATGTGAAGTATCAGGTACTCCATTTTATATAAAACCTTATTCTGCTAAATCAATAATACCAATAAAAATACATCCTCATAGTCCTAGCTTAGATCAAATAGAACCAAGTGGAGGATATACCATAGATAATGTACAAATTGTATGTGATCAAGTTAATAAGTTTAAAGGTGATAGACATATAACATCAATGATTATCATTGCTAAAAACCTATTAAATGAGTATGAACGTCGAAATACACCTATTATTAAAATCAAATAATATGTAAAACGTTGTTGTTTCGACACTAATATGGTAAAGTGTTATATTTGTTGAGTTAATTTAAGCATTAAAAATTAATAAAATACAATGATAACACTTTACTTTTTTAATATATAAATAATACAAGATGGCAATAATTAAAGGTATGAAAACAGCTGATATGGGGAGTATAACTCCTTATAATGAAGATATTGAGAAACTAGCATCTGGAATAATGGCAAGAGAAGGAAGAGCTGAAGAAACAAGAAATGCTATTGCTGATGCAAGGAATCAGATGTTATTGAAAGAAACAAGAGATAATAGTGTGGATATGGCATTAGCTCAAAAGTTAGAACAAGGTTTTACATCAGATGTAGATGCAATGTTAGATAAAGCAGATGCTGATTATTCCATGATAAGTAAGGGTGATTTACAACGATTAGCTGGTGATTATATGGGTAAAACAGAATGGAGAGCATTAACTAATGCTAAGATACAAACTGATATTTATAATGATGCTGTTCGTAAAATAAAAGCAGAAGGCGGTGATCCTGTAATATTCGGTAAAAATCCAAATGAAGTATCATTATTTGATGAAGAAGGAAATATAAATCATTTAACTGATACATTTGAAGTTGAAAAACGATTAGATCATAGTCAAGCAGCTAAAAAATTATTTGATGCTATAGGTAATGAAATACAGATTGAAGCCGGTTATGATAATAAAGCTGAAAATCACACACATGATAAATGGTTATTACGTTATCGTACATGGATAACGGAGAATGAAAGTAATGTAGATCAAGTAAATTCTATTATAGAAAATTCATTAGATACATTTATAACAGATCCAGCAGGAAGGCAATATTATCGTATTCATTATAATGATCAAAAAGATTTAGGAAAATCTGATGAAGAAGCTAAAAAATTTGCAAGAAAAAAAGTTCAATCTTTAATTAGAACATATGGTGAAAGTGAGTATATTATAAAAGATACAGAAAAAGAAGATTTTAAACTTCAAACAGTACCGACTCCTAAAACAGTAAGTGGTAACAATGGTAGTTCATCAAGTGAAGAAGAATGGGAACCAGGAAGAAATAGTGCTGTTCCCGTGACAGTTACATATGATGGTGTAACATTATCGAATGAAAATGTTGTACGTTATTATAATAGCTTAAATTCCAAACCTACTGCTTCACAAATAGCACAAGCTGTTAATGGAGAAGAAGATATTAATAACATGGCTAATAATAATATGTTAATAGGTGCTTCATTAATGGTATCTAATCCTAATGATGCGAGTAATGAAGGGGCTGGAGAAACAAGTCAATTAGCAGGTAATGGTTATTTAATGAAATTAGAACAACAAGTTTCAACAAAAAATAAATCCTCAGTATTAAGTATTAATACAAATTATAAAGTTGAAAGTGAAATTGATGACCTTGAAATACAATTACAAACAGCAATAAATGCTAATAGTTCTGGTGAAAAAATAAAAAAATTAAAAATTAGACTTTTAAATAAAAAATTAAATAATGTATCATCTGATAATTATAAAGATCTTTATGAAAATAACCAAATAACAGCAGATCAAGCTGGCATTACTAAAATAGCTAAAGAAGTAGGAGATAATTTATTTCAAAGAAATGATGTAATAAGTATGCTTGATGCTAATTCTAAATTTGAAAAAGAATCAAGTGAAATGGATAAAAATCTATTTAATGCTTTAAGAACAGATTATGATAAAAAATTATGGAAATCTGGAGCTATTTCAACATTTTCTACTAATGAAAATGAAAATAATTTAGAAATTATTACAAGTCCGTTTCTTAATAAAATGAAAAATTATTATGAAAATCAATTAAAAGATTTTATTGATGTTAGTCAAATAGACGGAGCAGGAAATCCTATACTAGATGAAAATGGAAATGTAGTATACGATAAAAATTATTTAGGTGAAGTTACATTATTAAAAGCTAAAATTCAAAATGTTAATAATAAAATAGATAAAGCAAAGCAATTTTTAAAGGATAAAAAACCTGCAATAGATAAACTTAAATCTAAGTATACTATTAATTATTATGATCAAAGAAATTTAAGTGATCGTCTTACAATTTTAGCAAGAAAAAATGATTTTACTGATGCTGAAATAGCTGCAGGTGTTCATTTAGGTTTAAATAAAGAATTATCAAGGGCTGGTACAGGATTACAAACTATAAGTAAAAATATTAATACTGCGGCAGAACAGGATGCAGGTATTGATTTTAATGATGCTAATGCAACTATACAATATTATAAAAATAGAATTAATGAAGCAAGTTATGGTGCAAAACATTGGAAAAGCGCCTACGGGAATGTAGAAAGAAGTTGGATATCAAAAAATGGAGATATAACAGATATAAATTATGCCTTAAATCATATAAAACAAGCCGAAGCTGCACATGATAAATTTAGAGATAAAATATTAACAAATAAATATACATTAGAAGATATTAAACTTACTAAATGGTACGAAGAAAATAAAGAAGAAATAGAAGATGAGGGATTAGAAAATTATTTACAGTCTGGCCTTTCTGGTAATAAATCGAATAAAGCTAGATATATGCGATTATATACTTCTTTGCTTGAAAAAGAATTTGAAACTGCTGGATTGCGAGATATGGATTCACAAACTAATAGATTAAATAAAAAGTATGGTAAAGGAGTTATTTATACAATGGATCATTTATTGGGAGTACAACACGGACCTGACATGGGTCCTATTAAAATAGGTCATATTACAGCACCTGCAAAAATTTTATTTAATACTGAAGAAGGTAAATTAATATTTGATTCAAAGTTACTTGGTGATATAGAGAAATCAAAAGAAAGCGCTTTAAAAAAAGTATATAAAGGTAAGGCGAATGTATTAAATTATTTAAAAGACGTTGATGACTTACAAAGTAAAATGGACAGAACAAGTTTATTATTTACAACATCAGAAGATATGGGTACAAACGATGAAAAATATTGGGAAAATTTAAAAAATAAAATTCATATGGAATTAACTGATATGAATACAGAAATAAGAAAAGTAGTATATAGTGATAAAGAAGGAGATGGTGAATTAGTTAAAGAAGGTAATGCATATAAACAATACATCGAAAACAAACGTCAAGAGGCTTGGGAAAAATATGAAAAAAATAACGGAAAAATAGATGAAGGTGAATTTAAGAAAAATTGGATGAAGAAAGCCCTAAGAGGAATTAGATTAGATTATACTAATGAAGGTCCAATTTTTGTTGCAGATTATATGGATGAAGCAACTGGGCTGAGATGGGAACATAATACAGTAGCTATATCTATGTCAGAAGCTATGCAAAAATTTGGCATTGAAGGTGCAAGAATAAAATATACTCAACTATTTAAAAATAGTTTGGAGAGTAATAATGGATTTCATGCTGACTTACCTAATTTTAATAATAAAAAACCAATAAGATTTCATTTAGCTACTGATAATAAAGGTGTTGATATTAATGGTAATACAATTAGAAAAGGTCAATATTTTATAATGCAAAAAAAGCAAAGTGAAACAACTGCTGATGATTATCCTGGTAAAATTAATTATCCTTTATCTGATATTAGTAACTATAATATTATTACATTTCCTAGCATGGATGCAATTTTTACACATATTAGAAGTACAAATGAAAAAGCTATGAATAGAATTGAAATATTACAAAAACATATAGCTGTTTTAAAGGCAAATAAATCTACAGCTAGTAGTTACTTTCCAGAAAATAATCCTTTAAGTAAACTTTCTAATGCAGATGCAATTATAGAATTAGAAAAAATGGTTAATAAGACAATAGGAGGTGAAATTTCTACAGTTGACAATGCACCTGCAAATACAAATACAAATACAAATACAAATACAAATACTGCAAATCAATTCCCTCAAAATTTTCAGCTACCGGGTTCTTAGATGATATAATTGCTACGAATCCCGGCGTAGTCCAAAAAACACAAAAAAAGAATGGTCAATATAATTATTCAATTGATAGAAAAGTATTTGATGATTTAAGTAAAGCTGATCAAGCACAATTAGGATTTTCATCTAATCCTAATTTAATAAATAAACATAAATGGTTTACTGATAAAAGTACAGGAGATATATATGCTACTAATCCACAAAAATTAAAAAGTATACCAGATGCACCAATGGTTTCTAATAAAGGTACGGGTGCTAAAATGACATTTACTCCTACAATAGTAAATCTTGTTAATAATATGAGTAGTATGTTACAAGGATTGCTAAGTGAAAAAAAGAATTATAAAGAATCAACAACAGATCTCCCACAAGTATCTACTGTAAAACCTTATTTAAGTAATTTTACTCAAAATGAAAACTATAATTATATAGATCCAAGAGATTTAAATATGTTTGATGATTTAACAATTCAAGATAAAGCAATAATTACAAGTGGTTTAAGATCACTACAAGATAATACAAGGGCATACAGAACTAATTTAACTTCTATGATAGATAGTCCACATATGACAGGTAATTCAGTTGACATACGTACTAGAGATGGACAAGATGGTAAAGCGGGTAGAGCATTATGGGCATTCTTTAAGACTAAATCAGGAGAAGCCTTTTTAATAAAAAATAATGCAAGTGCATATTATCATAATACAGGTACAGGCTATCATATTGATATAACAAAAGCTAGAAATGATAGACCTGCAGGTAAAGTGTATAAGAAAAATAAAAAAGGAAAAATGATAATTTATTCTCCTGGACAAGTACAAGCGCAAGATTCTGAAAACACCGTTGCAATTACTAGCAATGACCAATATGTTCAAACATATTATCCAATAATTAAAAAGGTAATTAAAGATACTGGGCTTAATATAGATGCTGGTGCCTTATTAACTCAATTAGCTTTAGAAAGTAATTGGGGAAAAAGTGGGTTAACAAGTAAACACAATAATTTTGGCGGAATTAAAGCTTATGGAAATCAACCTCATACAATACAATACACAAGAGAATACTTTAAAAATGATGCAGATGCTCAAAGATGGGCAGCAAAAAGAAAAGAAAATATATTAACAGCATCAAATAACGTTGAATGTAAAGATTGTGGACCTACTGGTAATACGAAAAACGGTCAACTTGAATATAAAGTAAGAGCACCTTTTAGAACATATGCAACTCCTGAAGAAGGCATTGCAGCTGTAATAAAGTTAATTTCTAATGAAAGATATTCTAAACATGGAACTACAGAAAGTATAGGAGATCCTAATAAATATTTTACTGCTGTTAAACAAGGAGGATATGCTACTTCCCCAGGTTATGTTGCGAATAATATGGCACTATATAATAAGAATATATTACCTTTATTGCAAAAATATTTTCCAGAGTAAATAAAATACACCGTTACCATATAATAAAATAAATATAATCACCATATACTATAAATATATAATATAATATGAATCCAGAAGAAATGGAGGCTTATTTAAAAAGTCTAGATAATGAAGCAGCATCTGAAAAATTACAAGAATCAATGGCAGAAGATATTAAATATGCCAATGAATGGGATTACTATCAAAAAGAAAGAAAATACATAAGTGATTATATGACCCCTACCGCAGATCTTAATATTGATCATGGTATGAGACTTGAAGCTGAAAGATTAGGTGCTGATTATACAATTGGATCAGAATATAATACTGAAAATCTTTGGGAAAAGCAAGGAACAGGTGAACAATTAAAAAATGCAGGGGCAAGATTTTTCTTTAATACTTTAACTGATACAGCTGCTGGATTTACATCAATGGTAGATTTACCTGGATATGTTGATCCAAATGAAGGATGGTTTAAAGGTGTGTCAGAATGGGCTGCAGAACAAAAAGAAAAAACAAATGAATGGGCACCTATTTATCAGAAAAAAGATGCTGGAATGACCGGCCCTGGTGCAATAGCATGGTGGATTGAAAATGGAGGGAGTCTTGCTTCTAGTGCAAGTTCATTTATGTTACAAGGTATGGGCGCAGGTGCTTTTGTAAGTAAAGGTGCACAAGCACTTAAATGGTTAAATAGCTTTAAAAAAGCAGAAAAGATAAAACGACATGGTAAAGTAATTGGTACAGGTGAAAATATAGCAAGATCAGGTAAATCTGGTAAAGCAATAGGAGAAAGATTAAAAGCTGGAGATATGGCAGAAAATGTTGTTACATCAACAATGTTGAATCAATCTGCAGCTATGATGAATGCAACAGAGTCATATAATAGTGTATATAATGAAGCTATTGAAATGGGATATAGTAATGACTATGCAGAACAAGTTGCTGCTCAAACGGCATCAAATATTGTTAATGCAAGTAGAGCCAATATTGCATTAAATTTAACAATGGCTAATAGATTTTTTAATCCTTCTAAAAATGTAAAAGGTTTCAAACGTGAATCATTTTTACCATCTTTTAAAAGAAAAGAATTAGGTTCAGGATTAAAAGAAGGTGCTCAAGAAGTTGCTGAAGAAAATATAGAATTAATTGCTCAAAAACAAGCTGAAGCAGAAGCTCAAAGAGCAATGGCAACAGGTGAAGAAGCAAGATCTAAAGGTTTAATATTTGGCGATGAATTTTATTTAACAGGTAATATATATGGTGATGCTAGTTATAAGGACGTTGTAGAAACTTCTATTTTAGGTTTTCTGGGTGGAACTACTCAAGTTGGAGCAGGTACTGCATTTAAATCTTTAGGTACAACTGGTTCACTAATGGATAAAGTAACTTTTGGTGCAGCAAGTAAAGCACTTGGAAAAAAAGTTGCAAAAACACATAAAGAAAATGTGTATTATCCTGATGGTTCACTTAAGTTTAGAGCTGGTGAAACAATGGTTGAAATGGAAGATGTAATGGTTGAAAATGAGGAAGGTGAGTTAGTTAATGAATATGTAGAATCAGAAGTTGAAAAAGATAAAGATGGTAATTTTGTAAAAGAAAAAAAGCAAAAAGCAAAATTAGATGAAAAAGGAAATGTAATAGTAAAATATGAAGAAGGTTTAGTATCTGCAAATAAATTAGAAGATTTAGAATATGAGCAAATAAATAAACCAATTAAAGCATGGCAGAAAAGCGTTGAGGACAGTGCAGGTATTATTGCAAGTGCAAAATATCAAGCTGCATTAGAAGAAAATATAGCAGATATTAATGATTTTATTGAAACTAGGGATAGATCTAAAAAAGATAAAATCATTGATAATATGGTTAGAATTGATATGGCTAATTCAGGTACAATTGATTTTGATACACAAGAATCTAAAGATAAATTAGAAAAAAAGAAAAAAGAACTTACTAAAGAGTTCGATAAAATGAGTGAAAGACAGTTAAGAGAAAGGGCTGATAAACATAAAGAATTTTCTTTAGCTCGTACTGCTGTTGAATCATTTAAAAGTAATACTAAAGATCATTTAGTAAATATATTTGAAGAAATAGGATCATTAAGTCCAGAAGAAGCTGAATCTAGAGGATATAGTAAAGAATATAAAGAACAAGCTAAAGAATCAATAGTAAAAATTGATGAATACTATGATCGTTGGATGGAATATAATACTAAATTAGATAATTCCATTGCACACGCTGCATTTAATAATAGATTGAGTTATGATTTATTAAATAGAGATATAGAAAATTTAAATAAAGAAGCAGAAGAAAAACATAAATTAGCTGTTAAAAATCATGCAGAAAAAAATGATATTGATATAAATGAAATAGATGATGATGGTGTATCTAATAAATTTAAATTTGATCAAGCATTTAAAATACAACAAGAAAAAAATAAAAAGTTAATTTCTGATAAAAAATTAATAGACTTAAAAGAGAAACAGGATCAATTACAAGATGAACTTGATAAATTTGATAGAGTACCTGAAAAAGATATAAAAAGAGATTTAGATGAGAGTTTACAAAAAAGAGAAGATTTATTAAATCAAATTAGTAAATCTTTAAAAGATATAGAGGTAAGAGAAAAAGAAATATCTAAACCTTTCGATGAAAGAATTGAAAAATTAGGTTTAGATGAATTTAGTACTAAAGAACAAAGTGACATATATGATAGAAAATTAGCCGCTGTTAAAAAATCACTTGAACTTGATGAAGAATTTGATGATTTAGTTAGTGGTGAAAAATTAGCTAAATTAATTAGAAGAGAACAAGAAAAGAATAGGGAGAAAAGAAGAAAGTTCTATTTTAATTTACATATGGAACAATTAATGGAACTTCAAGATAGAGATGGATTTGTTTATTGGGATAATAGTGAAGAGGGTAAAACTAATTTATTTAATAGTAAAAGAGGCAGAGTTGATTTTAAAGATGGTAAATATACATTTACACCTGAAAATGAAGAGCCATTTTTAATTAATGAAACTAATAAAGAACTTTACGAAAATCAAATTAAACCGGGTAAAGAGGAAGAATGGGAAGAATATAAAAATAATATAAATAGAAAAAATAAAAAACAATTAGAAGAATCTAAAAAAGAAGTTGGTAGATTATTAACTAAATTGAATGAGTTAAATGAAAAGAAAAAATCTTTAACTTCTTCTGTTCATATTGACAGAAAACCTTACACATCTACAACAAAAAGATCAAATGATCAAATTGATAAATTAGATGAATATGTTCTTCGTAAAAAAGAATTAATTAAAGAATTAAATGAATTAAATAAAATATTAGATCGCCCTGCTTTAGACGATACATTAACAGGTAAGCAGTTAGATAATCAAGAAATACTTATTAATAAAGCTATTAATAAAGAAGTAGCTAAATTAGATAAAGCTATTCTTGAAATTCAAGAAGAAGTTGGTAATGACGAAAAAAGAGAACCTTTATTTACAGGTAAATTAGTTGAAGCTCAACTTAAAGTATCAAAATTAGAAGATAAAATAAATAAACTTCCGGTTCCTAATAGATTTAAGATGTATACTATTAAGGATAATGAAGATGGTTCTTTTACTGTATTTCAAAATATGGATTCAGTAAAAGAAGAATCTATTTCTTTAACAGATACTAAACTTAGTAAAAAATATTATAAGGATAATGATGGTAATTATAGTGTAATAGGAAAAGATAGTGAACATGAAAGAAATACAGAAATATTTGAAGTACTTTCTCCTGCCGATTTAAGATTTGAAAAATTAAAAGAATTTAGAAAAAATCTTGCTGCTGGTAAGCCAGCATATACTGTTGCTAAAGATGAAACACTAATGGAAATGGCAAAAAAAATGCCTAAGACAGAAAGTGAATTTTTAAAAATAAAAGGTATTGGTAAAGTTAAAAATGAAAAATACGGAAAACAATTTCTTGAATTTATTGCAACACTTCCTACTGATGATAATGTAGATTTTGATGATCAATTTAAATCAATTGGTATTGTTTCTACTAAAAAAGAAAAAGGTGAAACTACAATAAAAATAAAATTGTCTGATTCACAAGCAATTGAAATAGCTGATTTAGATGCTATTGCAAATTTACGTGGTCGTGAAAAAGATAGTGCTCTTGTTGCTGAAGCTCAGTTAGAATTTATTAAAGCTTTCTGGGATAAACAAATAACATTAGATAAATTAAAAGTAGAGAAAGCTGAAATTTATATTAATAAAAATGAAAATAGAAATAAATTAATAGATAAACAAATAGAAATAAGTAATAATATAGCTCGTTTTAATGAATTACGAGACTTTATGAATTCTTCTGATTTAGATACATCGCTTGTAGATCATTCAGATCCTATTGCAAATCAATTTAATTTAATTTTAGCTCAATTTATTGATGATAGAGATAAGTTACTTTTTGATGAAGAAACTAAAGAACTTCAAGATAAATTAACTGAAATGTGGAATAAATTAGTTGATTTTGAAAAACAAATAGAAGAGCAAGATAATAACATTGAAAAGATAAAAAATGACATTGAAAAACAACGTCAACAAATAACTACAAAAACAAGCAGGAAAGAATCTGTTAGGGGACATTTAGGTCATATAACTAAATTAAATAAACAACTAATAGAAGCTAAAAGAATAAGAAAAAATATTCTTTCTAATAGAAGTTATTATGAGAAAGAAATTGAAAGATATGAAGTATATGTAGACGTTCTTGATAATACAAAAAAAGATATTAATTTTGTTAGAGAGGAATTAAATAGATTAGCTACACCTATACAACAATTAAGAGATGATTTAGATAAACTAAATGCATCATTAAAAAAGTTTGATATAAATCTTAAAGATATCAATAGAAATATTAAACTGAATAGAAAAATATATAGAAAACTAAAAGATACATTAGCTGGACGTAAATATTTTGAAAATGAAGAAACTATTAATAGAATATTAGATAATGAAAATCCTGATAGTTTATCTTCTTTGGTTAATGATATAATAAATGAACTTGGGTTATCTCAAGATTTTCATACAAGATTTGAACAAGAATTAATTGATTCAGCTTATAATACTGAATTTGAATATAAAGGTAAACTTGGTTTAGATGAATTAAAAGCAATACTTGAAAATCCTTTAAAATATGCAGGTATTACAAGAGCAAATTCTACAGATTTTGTTGGTCCCAATGGAGAAACTATTACAATATCTCCTGAAACTGCAGAGAGATTATCAAGGATGTCTAAGGCTTTAGAAAAAGCAACCATTGAAAATAGGAAAAATGCTGATGATGTTAAATTTGTAAAATTAGCAGGTGATACTGAAATGACTACTGAAGAAATCCAGGAAAGTCTCAATCAATGGGAAAGTGAATTATCTCGTTACATAGAAGAACGAAAGTTAATCTATAAAATAAGAAAAAATGATCGAAAAAAGAAAAAACAAATAGGAAATAAAATACAAGATGAAGAAAATATAAATGCAAGTACTATTTATATTCTATCAAGAATTGATAGAAAAGTAACTGATACTGAACAAAGTGCATTTAATAAAATTCAACAATTAATAAAAGATATTGATGATAAAGAATTAGATCAAATAAAAGCATTTAATGATTTAAAAAAATCAGTAGAGGTTATTGATCTAGAATTACAAGCCAATAAAAGAAAATATAATAAACTTTTAGAATTTGAAGATATATTTGTTGAAAGATGGGAAGAATTTGCTAATACATTTTCGTCAGAAGATATTAAAGTTGATGATATCAATAAAATGATTGAAATGATCAATGGTACTATTGATCCAGAAACAGGTGAAAATAAAATAATAAGAGATCTTAAAAATGAAATAGAAATACTTGAAAAAGATTCTAATTTAAGTAAAATAGAATTAAGTAAATTAGATGCTTTAATTAAATTACAAGAAGAATTAAAAGCTGCTATTGAAAATAAAGATCTTGAACTTTCACCAAGAACATTAATTCTTCGCAAAAATAAAATAAAAAAAGCTATTAATGATATTGGTTCTTCACAAAGAGAGAATATAGAAAAAGAAAGAGAAATAGAACTAAAAAATAATGCTAATAATATAGTTGATACAGTTGATACATATAAAGAAAAACTAGAAGATGGTTCTGAAGAATTATTTAGACTTATAACATATAAAGATGGTAGTACTAAACTAATGACATTAGTTGAGGAAAATGATCTTTTTGGTAATGAGGTAGATGAAGAATTAACTGAAGCTAAAATTTTAAGTTTAAAAAAATCAAAACCATTTAAAACAGAAACTTCTATTGAAGCATTTAAAACAAAAGTTGAAGATGAAATAAATAAAAAATATGATGCTAAAATAAATGAATCTTTAAGGTTAGAAAGTTTTGAAGAGAGTCTTTTAAATGCAAGCGGTACTCAGTTAAAATTAAATCAAATAATAAAAGATAGAAATACTTTAGAAGCTGACTTAGAAAAAGTTAATAATAAAAAACAAAGTCAAAAATATATAGAAGAAAAATTAAATTGGGATGGTATATCTAATCAAATTAGTCAAGTTGATAATAACATATATATATTAGAAGAAGAAAATAAAAGAAAAAATGCAATCATTAATGATATTGATAGAGAGAAAAGAAATAATGTAATACAGGCAGAATTAAACGATGTACAAGGTCGATTGAAAGTAATTTATGGTGGTGATAAAAGAACAGGTATTAAAGTAGCAACAAAAATTGCAATACATAAAAGAAGAAAACCTGGTGAATTACAAGAACTTTTAAATAAAGAAGAGGAATTACTTAAATTACAAAAAGAAGATGAAGATCAAGTAAATGTAATTTATGATGAGATTGATTTAAATCAAGAAAAAATAGAACAATTAAATTCAGAAAAAAATAATTTAGATTTACGTTTAGATGAATTAGTTTCTGATGAATTTTATGATATTGATTATGAAATTGAATCTATTGAAAATCAAATTGCAGATATAGATTCAAAAATACAAGAATATAATGAAATTATATTAACTGAAGAAGAATATAAAGATCCTGATGCATTAGAAAACCCTTGGACAAAAGAAGGTATAGAAACTATACAATTAAATATATTAGAAGGACAGCTTAATTGGACTAATTTAGTAAGATCACAAGAAGGTGAACGTCTTGAATCTTTAATTAAAAGAAAAAATGATGCTGAAGATGAATTAGAAATACGTCAAGCTTTACTTGCCGGTAATGATGAAATAATAGAAAGTTCAAAAAAAGCTTTAAATGATAAGAAATTTAAATTATCAGCGGAGGATACAAAAATAAATAATGCTTTAAAAGAGCAAGATAAAAATACCAATACATTAGAAGATGATGATATTCTAATGAAAGGTGTTGATGATAATTTGATAAATAGTAAATCAACAGTATTAAGTACCGTACCTACTCATCTTAAGTGGGATGGTAAAGAAGTAATGTTTGATGCAAAAACAAAATTACCTAAATTAGTTGATGTTGACTATCAGATACGTCATATGAAGTTTATGAATTTAAATGTTGATAATATGGAAGATTTCAACATAGAATTTGTACAACCAACTAAAGTAATTAATGAAGATACTGGTGAAAGAGAAGAAAGAAATCCGGATGATCCTTTCAATAAAGTTAAAATAATACAAGTAGATCCAAAAACTAAAAATAAAACAGGAAAAGTTTTAACTACTATTGATGCAGATAAAGAATTTGGAGGTGGTTTATACGCTATTATTACTAATAAAGAAGGTCAACGTATCTACATGAATAATGAAGGTGATATGCGTCCATTAGACGATACTACTACCCACGATGATTTAGAAAAAGATGGTTATGAATTAGTATTTACTAATATTCCTAATATAGTAAAAACATCAAAACCTGGAGAACCAGATAGGTATACTCAAACTATGGGTGACAATATGCTTCTTAATGAACTTGGAGAAGTGTTAGGGCAATTTCCAGCTAAAGAATGGGATGAAGTTAGCGGTAATAATGTAATAACAATAAGAGGTAATAATTATAATTTAACTAACAAAGATGATTTATTAAGAGTAAAAGAAATACTAAAAAATAACATCTATGTTAAGATGTCTAAATTTAGAGAGAATGTTGAAAATGAATTAAATAAAGATAAAAAAGTATATGTAGAAATTAAAGATATTTCTAACGGTTTTCAATTATCTCGTAGTAAAGATGAAGAATTAAAAATTGTTGATGATTTAATACTTGATAAAAATAATAGATTAATTCGTACAACAGAAGCGAAAGGTAAAAACACAACAGTAGAAAAGAGAGTTAAAAATAAAAATGGTGATATAATTGATAAACAATTCAATGTAACATCAGGTGTTTTATATGTTTTAAAACCTAATAATAATCTTGTTGAAGTAACTGCCGGTAAATTAGAACAAGATGAAGTTAATACAACATTAAAATTAATTACTGAACTATTAGATGAACAAGGTGCATTTAATAAACAAGGTACTTATAAAACAAATGATGGTGAATTAAAAAATGTTAACTTAGTTTCAATTGGCAAAGAATCTAAAGATATTGGATTACTTAATAAAGTACTTAATTGGACTGGTCCCACAGATAATAAGAAATTTAGCATTTGGATTTCGGGTGGAAGAATACAATTTGTAAATAAAAATGGTGAAAAAAGACATTTTCCTGTAAATTCAATAAGAGAATATATTGATAATGATTTCAAAAAAGATAAAATAACTGATAAATTTGGAAAACAATATTTTGATGAATTTTTAAGTTTCTTAGATGAAAAAAGAAAACATGTTCATTTTCAATTAATTGCTGATGAAAATATTGATAAAGAATATTTACATCCTTATTTAGATAAAGAAACTAATGAAATTAAACTTACAAAATATGATAACTATAGAGAATATCTTGCAACAATACTTAAATCAAGAGTAATAACTGAAGATGAATTAGAATCTTTAGGTTTAAAGATTAAAGATAAAAATGATAATGTTGTTTATAATGATGGAACTGTTGGACGTTATATGTCTTTTTCTGAAACAATAATTGATGAAAAGAAAAAACCCCTACCTCTTAATTATTTAAAGAAAGATGGTTTATTTCTTGATGAAGGGGAGTATTTAAAATACGGAGATGAAGTAGGTAGACTAGAATCTAATGGTATTGATTTAGTTTGGACTGGTGAAGAATCAAAAAATGAAATTATACTAACTGCTGATAACATAGATGATTTTGATTTTACTATTGAAGAAACTAGCGGTGAAGAAGGTACAGATGAAGATACAGGTGATGAAGATTTTACACCTATAGAAAAAACTGAATTACCTGTTATTGATAAAGATGATACATTAGAATTTGTTAATGGTTATATAAATGTAGATACTGCAGGTGATGTTACATTAGGTAACTTTGGAACTAGAATAAAAGTTAAAAAAATAGAAGGGAATGAAGGTTTATTAGTACATCAAACATTCTCTTATCTTAATGAAACCTATCATGATTTTTATTCAATAGATGAAAATGGAGAAGTTGAGTTAATTACCTCAAAAGAAGTTATAAAAACTATTAAAGAAATATTTACTTTAGGTAATGAAGAATTAAAATTAGGTAGTGAATTAAAAGGTGAAGGAGAGAGAGAACAAAAAAGAAAAAAACTTTTAGGTAGAGAAATTAAAAGTGCTAGTGATTTTATAGAATACTATGATAAATTTTTAGAAGATGATCCATCTAGATTTGATAGTAATAAAAATGATATAATTCAAACATTAAATTATAATAATACATTTATTAATGAATATCTACCTTATTTAATTACAGGTAAAGGAGGAGAAGGATTACTTATAAGTACAAGAAAAAGTAATGATGGTAAAACTGATTTAAATATTTTTAGAAAAAAAGGAGTAAAAAATGCAGGTGATGTAGCTATAGAATTAAAAACAGAAAAGCCAGATAGTGTTAAAAAACTACTTGCTGATAAAAAATTCATGCCAACAGAAGATAATGTATATTCAAGATTGATTAAACAAATAATGGGAGATGAAGATACTTCTATTAACTATATACCTCACATTACTCCTGATGCTAAATTTAATTCTAATACAGAAGCTATATCTTTATCTTTAGGATCTATTGTACGTAGTAATAAAACACCTAAACATTTAGGTGCAACTATAGCACATGAATTAATACACAAATTAGATAAGAAAGAATTTAAAAGTGAACATTGGGATAAACTTGTCAATTTAAGAGATGCAGTAGGTAAGTATTTAATTAAAAATAAAAATAAGAAAAGTATTCAAGACTTATGGAAAGAAACATATAATGATCCTGAAACAGGAGAGAAGATTAATAAACTTGCTTATTGGTTATTTGGTAAAAGAATAAATCAAGATGAATTTCAAGGAATATTAGAAAATAGTGTTGATTTTAAAAATCTAACAGATTCTGAGACATTAGCATTAGAAGATTTAGAGTCTACTGATGGAGCAATGAAAGAGTTCTTTGCTAATTTAATGAATCAAAGAGAATTTCAAGAACTATTAAATGATATTCAAATAAGTGAAATTAAAGAAGATCTTGAATACACTGTTAAGCGTGGTAAAAAGAATATGTTTCAGGCGTTTCTTGATGTCTTAAATGACATATTAAAAAGTTTTGGTGTCACAGTAGGGATTAAGAAAAATGGTGTCTTAGAAGAGGTTTTAATAATAGGTGCTGCACATTATAAAAAAGCAGGAGCATTTAAAGATATTGATGACAAGGTAGTCTATGAAAAGAGTTTAAAATCAGATGATGATAAAGATAAAACTTTTGAAGAGCAAATCAATGATTTAAATAAAGAAATTAAAGAAAGTATTAAACTTGCTGACTTTGCAAAAGTTAGTGATTTAGAAGCTAAAATTAAAGAACTACAAGCTAAAATAGTAGAAAGAGATAAAAAGGATGATGTTAAAACTAATCTTACACCTCAAGAAATAGCTTATGTTTTTAGTACTTTAGATACTATTACAAAAACATCTGCTGATGAATTAGTAAAACTTGCCAATCAAGTATTAAATAAAGAAATAACTAAAGCAGAAGCAGAAGCAGAAACATCACCTCTATTAATAGAATATTTAGATGCACTTTTATCTGTTAGAGATGAAAAAGATGATGGTGATAGTGATGATAAACTAGGACACTCTATTGATAGAGCTGAATTAGATTCAGAAATTATTAAAAATGAAAGTGATAATATAAAAATTGGAAGTTATAGTAAAGAAGCTCAAGATAGTATTAAAATTAGTGATGATGGAAAAATTATAGCTATTGCCGATGGTATGGGAGGTGCAGCTGCTAATTTTAATGGTATAGTAAATGCACGTAGTATTGCTACTACTGTAACTAAAATTCTAGCAAAAGGTGGAAGTTTAGATGATATTATATTGCAAGATTTAATTGATAATATGTCTGATAGTGATTTAAAATATTTTAAAATACTTAAATATATTGCAGAATCTAAAAAAAATAAAGTAAATCTAAAAGAAGTAACCGAGTATATTGACAGTTTAAAATTAAAGTGGGGGCTTGCAAATATTTTAAAAACTATTGCATTTGGTGTTTATAGTGGTAAAATAAATGAGGGTACATCAACCCCATCAATTTCTACAACTTATATAAATGTAGAAAAAACTGCAGAAAATACCTATGTTATTACTAAAGTTGGGGATACTCAATTTACTATTGTAGATAAAGATGGAAATATTGTAAAAACACATGGAATGTCTGCCTCTGCTACTACTGGTGGTTTTGGTATGCGTTATAGTGAAAAATCTGGAGAATTTGAATTCACCTCTAGTCCATTACATACTGCAACTATAAAACTTTTACCTGGTCAAAAATTAATAGTATCAACAGATTTTATAGAAAAAGAAAGTCAACTTAAATCTTTTAATGAACAATATAATAATGCTGATTTTAGTTTAAAAGAGTTTACTTCTGCTAAAGGTAATAAACAAGATGATGCAACTTTTGCTGTTATTGATTATGTTACTAAACCCGAAGTTAAACCTGAAGAAACTAAAGATGATGATGATGGCCTTACAGATAGATCTAGTTTAATATTTGGAATTACGGCAAATGATGAATTAAATTTCTGGGGTAAAAATAAAGGAGCAGCAGATGACTATTTAGATACTCTTGCAGAAAATGAATTAAAAGATATTTTGAATAAAACAAAAAATCTAGAAGATTTAAAAAAAGAGTTTGATACTTGGCTAAATAATAATGATGATGATTGGAGTCTTAATTCACCTGAAGAAAATAAAATAGATTCTGTTGAATTAACAAACAAAGAATTAAAACATATTAAAAAACTTTTAAAAGATAAAAAATACGATTCTCTTTCAAGGAAACTTTTAACAACAGAAGAAAAGCAAAAACTTCAAAAAGATTTAAGAGAAGATTTTTCAGAGTATAACGAAACTTTAAATGATAAAAACAAAACACCGGAAGAAAAAATAAGAAATACAGATACTATGCTTGCTATATTATTAATGGATGATAATGTAGATGATAAGTATAAAATTTTTGCAGATAAGGTAAAACAGTTAGAGGAAATGACTGTTATTTCAGAACAACAAAAATCTAAAACAGTGAAAGAACTTTCTTCATTTTATGATTTTAAAGATGTTAAATTAAATCAAGATGAATTAGATTCAATAATGGGTGCATTAACAAATGATGTATTTGAATTATTTAGAACTAACTCAGAAGCTCTTTATGAAAAGGGAGTTAATAAACAAAAATTATACGCACAAATTAGAAAAAAGCAAGCAAGAGAAGATGGATTAGGTATTTTAAAGAAAATTATTGAAAGAGCTGGGTGGACACCAGATGGAATTGATAATACAAAAGCAAAAAAGTTTATAGATGATAATACTGATCAAGGAAAACTTATTTTAAAAGGAGATGTTAAATTTGTATTTGATATTATACAAAAAATAAAAAGATTAGAAAAAGCATCTAATAAAACAGAAGAACAAGAACAACAATTAATTAATTTAAATACCCGATTAAGTAATATAGTAAAAGTATATGATAATTTTATTTCAAGAAAAGGTCCTGGTAACAATGAAAGATGGAATGAATTAGTTCGTATGCATATAACTCATATGAATAGTTTAGGATTTTCAATTGATAGTGAAACATTGCTAGATAATGAAAGATCTGAAAACGAAGTAGAAGCTTCAAAAGACAGTGCATTCATTAAAGATTCTACTTTAATTGATCAAAAATCTACAATGCCTTCTGCTATTAAATTATTAATTTCAAGTTTAGTAAATGAAAAACTAAATAAAGATTGGAAAGATAGTAAAGGTGAAGAAATATTTGAAAATGTTAGAGGATATCTAGGATTACCTATACCAAATGAATTCAATGATATATATAATTTATTAGTTAAAAAATTAGCAAATAAACCTGCTAGACTTGATGTTATTATTAATGAATTAAATAATATATTTAATAAAGAAAAAAATGAATCTGGTCCAGGGCAAGCATTAAAAAGTTTAGTAAATGCTGATACATCACCATTACATGTTTTAGGTAAAAAAAATATAAGCGATATAACATTAAATGATGTTAGGGTAATAACCCAATTCATTCAAACATTTAGTAAATTTGCACCTAAATTTTTATTGGCAACAATTGATAAGAAAGGACATTTATTCTTTTATGATGCAAATAAAACAAGAGCTGTAGAAAAAATAGTAAAAACATGGGAGGAAAACTTTAATAAAATAAAAGAAGATGTAGAAAAAGATGGTGTTAGAACTAGATTGCTTCCTGATTTTTTAAAAACTTTTAAAGCAGAAACTTCCAATATAATTAAAAGTAAAAATAAAACAGATAGAGTAAGAAATTTAAAAAAACAATTATCTAAAATAGGTATTGACATTAAAGACATGCAATCTTATATGGATAATTTTATAAAAGGACTTGAAGGTACTTCATTTGGTGATAGATTAACAGCAAAAGATAGTTTATTAGAAAATATTGATAAAGCATTAAACCCTAAAGATAAAGACGGTAATGCTAAAGAAATAAATCATGATTATAATCCTTTTAAAGATGATAATATTAGAGGTACAATTATGGAGTTTGCTGAAAAACTTGTTGAATCTTCTAATCAATCAGTTGATAATCAGTTTATGAGTGTAGATAATAAAAGTATTTACGCTGCAACATTGAATCAATTCTTATCATTATCTGCTAATAAAATGAATTATGGTGCTAAAAAACTTTATGAAAAGATTAATGGTGAAAATTCTGACGATAAAAAACTTATCATAGATGAAAAAAATCCTCTTCGTGATGAAGTTCCTCATATTTTCAATGTTTTTACTGGTAATTCAATTGCATTAAAACGACTAAGTGGTTTAACTGGCAATAATGAAATTACTACTCAAGCCGTAATAGAAGTTGGTATGTTTAATGGTTTGACTATTAAAGGTGAGCCTGGTGGAGAAGTTACTAAATCATTAGATTCTCCTGATAAATGGGCAATGATGATTAGTTCTACAATGAAAGGACATTATACTTTCTTCCGTGCTGCGGATAGAGGTACTGAAAATTTATTTACTTTTAGAGATATTGATAGTGGAAAACCTATTAAATTATATGAAAATAGAGATGATGCTCTTGATGCTTTTTATGGTTATTTGTTAGATGAAGTTAATGCAATGGTTCAGCTTAAAAATGGTCTAGGTGCAGATGTTAAATTCTATAAAGATAATGGTAAAAAGTTTAGATTTTTTGATGATATATCTTTAGGTACAAATGACTCTATTAAAGATGAAATAATAAGGTTAATTGAAGATGGTAATAGTTTTGAAGAAATAAAAAAAGATTTAGATAAAAATAAAGAAAATATTATCCAAGATATTAAAAAACATTTCATAACTAAAGCTGCTGTAACAAAAGGGAAAATTGATAAAGATGGTTTATTAAAAGAATTTCCTGAAAATATTCTACAGGAAAATTATTGGGTAAAAGGTGAAAATGATAAACTTAGTAAAAAAACAAAGTTAGTTGATGGTGCTGAAAATATGTTATTTAGAGGTATATCACCAGATATACTTTCACCTTATACTCAAAATGTTACAAAGGATAATGAAAAATTAGAACTTAACTTTACGAATACAAGTAAAGGTGAAATTATTGATGAATTATTACTTGATTTTAATCTATTCCAAACAGGTGCATATATAGAACAATCTAAAATATTTACAGGGGATCCTGCTATGTATAAAAATTCAGATGCATTCTTTAAAAGAATGTCTATGATTAATTCTACTAAAAAAGTTTCAGCTGTAGATGATAAAAATTCTGAAGGATTAAAAATAGATAAAATATATAATGAAACTAATAACTTTAAAATATTATATAAAGAAACTAAAGATAGTAAAACCGATAAAATATTAGATTTTAAAATAAAGTCTGTAAATGGTGTAGATAAAAATGGAAAAGAAATTCCTTCAGAATTAAAAAAATTAGTTGAAAACTTTAATAATACAGGAAAATGGGATTTAAATGCTGTTCTTACTAAGAAACGGAAAACTAAGTTAACTAAACTGTTAAAAGATAGCGGAAGTACAACAGATAGTTTAAGATTAGTTCCAGGTTTAGGTTATAACCCCGATTATATTTTATCTGGTAAGAAGTACGATGGTTCATTTGATTCTATGATAATGGAAGATATTTGGGCGTTATCACCACTAGCTAATGATGATGTTGCAAGTTTAGACGATTCATTAAAAGAGTTAGAAAAACCACCTATTAGAATTAATAACGATGGAAGTGTAACTTATTATACTATTATTGATAATAATGGTAAACCAGAAAGAAAACCTACTACTCCTTCTGCTTTAAGAAAAGAATTTACTGAAAGTTTTATAGCGGATGGTATTACTGATGAAACTAAATTAGCTGCTAAAGTAGAAGCTTATCTTTCCCCATATCAAAATATGGAAGAGGCTGATGCTCAATCTTATGCAACTATGGGTATGTATAAAGAAATACTTTTACGTGCTGGAGATTGGTCTGATCAACATCAAGCTGCATATAATAAAGTTATGATGGGTGAAGAATTAAGTCCTAAAGAAATGTTTTTATTTAGAGTTCTTAAAACACAATATGCAGGACCTTTAGATTTATCCGAATCATTAATGGGTAATGAAACAAGTATTACAAAAGATAATCAAAATAATAACTTATTCATACCAACGGGATATAAACACTCTGTATTTCCATTAATACCTCAATTAATTAAAGGTAGAAACTTAGAACAATTAAATAAAATATTAACAGATAATGGTAATGGACTTGCTCAATTTACAACCGCTAATAAGTTTGGACGTAAATTAAAAGAAAATAAAACAAATACAGTTTATAAAGATGGTATATTTGAAATAACAGCTCCAATTTCTCAAAAAACAGGTTTTGAATGGTTTGGTGTTCAATTAGACCAAGCTCCTAAAATGAAAAACAAAATAACTGCAGGAACTCAGTTTCGCAAGTTAGTATTATCCAATTTAATTGAAATGGGTGTACCTGCTGATTATTTAGAAAAAGGACTTAAACAAAATAAAAGAAAAGAAGATATAAAGAAAGAATGGGATAATCTTTCTGATGAAAATAAAAATAAAAAATCTGAATTTTATTCTATTTATAAAGAATACCAAGACATCCAAGGTGAGCTATTTAAACGCCCGTTAGACGAACTTATTAAAGAACTTGACCTGATGGGTGAAGAAAAAAATGGAGAGATAATAAGGTACAAAATAGGGAACAGAGATAAGCTTATAGAAATTGTATTGAAAAGTGCTACTGATAGACTCGTATCTGAAAATGTAAAAAGTAGTATTGAATCATTATTTGATGAAGATGGATATATAGAACAAACATCTTCTAAAAATAAATTAGAAAGTATACTATTTGCTATTGTTAATTCTCGTGTAGTTAGAGAAAAACGTAAAGGTGAAGGTTCTCCTCAAGTTGCTGTAACATTCTTTGAAAAAATAAATAATAAAGAAGGTAAAAAGATCAAAAGGGAAGGTATTTCAGATAGAATATTTAGTAATCCTGAGTTACGTCACTATATTAAAGGTAAAAATGGTGACACCCTTCCTGCACATTGTATGGTTGGATTACCTAAAGATTTATTAGAATGGGTTAATTCTGAATATGGTGGATTAGATGAATTCAATAAAAAAATAGATGAATTACATGATAAACTTGATAGAATAGAAATAAATGGAGAAGATATAAAATTCACTAAAGAAGAAAAAGAAGAATTTGAAAATCTAAAAAATATAATTACTGTAGTTGGTTTCCGTATTCCTAATCAAGGTTTACAGTCAGCTGACTACATGAGAGTTAGACAATTCTTACCAACTTCTGTTGGTGATTCTCTTGTTGTTCCTTCAGAAATGGTTGCTAAATCAGGATCGGATTTTGATATTGATAAATTACAAGTATATTATGCTAATTATAAAAAACCAAATAAAGGTAAAGATGGAGTATGGGTTGGACCTCAATATATCAAGTTCTTAAATGATTCTAATAGTACTGCTGAAGATAGATATGATAATTATATTAAAAGCTTTAATATTCCTTTAGATGAAGATATAAAAATAGATATTGAAATATTTAAAGATGAAGAAAAAAGTCTTATAGGTTTATTTAAAGAATCTCGTGATACTATAAATACTGAAGAGTATAAAAAAATTGTTAAAGAATATAATGAAAATAGAAGTAAAAGATTTGAAGTTAAAGAAAAAGAATTTAATACAGGACTCAAAGAAATTACAAATACATCTGAAGTAATATTTTATAGTCTTCCGGAAGCAATTAAACAAAAATTCAAGAATAAAGATTTTAAAATTTCAGGTACAAGTCTTTTAGAAAAGACTATTGAATATAGAGCATTTGCTAAAGAAAATATAGCTATTATTGAAGCATCAGTAGAATCTTTATATGGTGATAAAAAATTAACTAAAAAATCTACAATTCCAAGTAAAAATAAAAAGGATAATTTACCTATTCTTGAAGCTATTGAAAAATTAGAAGATTTAATACAAACATATGATGATATCATAGAATATGTGGGTGGTGAAAAATTATCAGACCATATTAATAATAGCATAGACAAAGAGTTTGATTTTAAAAAAGAAGCTTTACCTAAAATTCAAAAAAGTAAAGAATCAAATTATGATGATTTTATTAAAAGTGCAAAAGAAACATCTGATAAATATTCTAAAATAGTAAAAGATGCTATTCTTGATTATAAAATTGATAATGGTGCTAAAACATTGGAAGAATTTAATAAGTTGAGTATTACAAAACAAAATGATATTAAAGCACTACAGAATAGAATGTTAGAACTTCAAGGTAAAATAATGTCTTTACCTTATAACTATAGACAATTGATGGCTCCTGTTGATGATACTATCACTAAGGATCAGGCATGGGAAATGAGAATGTTAAATTCCAAAGAAGGTATTGAAAGATTACAAGTTAAACTTGAAAAAGAAAGAGAAGCTGAATTAATTAAAATTATTAAAAAAAGTGGTAATGCTGCGATCAAAAGTATTATAACAAATACAGGTAAAATTATTAAAGGTAATAGTTTATCAGTAGATGACGGTGTTATTAAATATAATAATAAAGAAGTATCATTAAAACAAATAACACTTACAGATGAAAAGAATTTAGAATATCTATTAGCTTTAGCACCTAAATATTATGCACTTAAAAAGGCATGGAAAACGGTAAGAAATAAAGAAATGAAGACAAAATCTTTTTCTAGTGTTGCTGATCCTAATGTTAACATGGAGAAATTCATTGAGTTCTTATCTGGTAAAAGAGGTGTAGGTCAAACTGCAGTACATATTACACACCATCAATTAGCAATGGCTGCTAATATAAAATATAATGATGATGTGGAATCGTATTGGATATTTGATCATAATAAAATTGATGGGACTGCTAGTTTTGCAGGTAAGAAAGATCAAGATGGTGAATGGATATCTGAAACATTATCCGGATTTGTAAATGCTTATGTTGATATTGCAGCAGATCCATATGTATTTGATATGAATGCTGGTAATAAAACAGCTAATATGATATTAATGTTAGTTCGTTCTGGAGCAAGTATGCCGTGGATCACTAAATTTGTATCTCAACCTATCATTAAAGATTATATTCAAGCTCAACGTGTAAATGAATCTTTATTTAATAAAGCAGTTGGAATGCGGATTCCATTCAAGAATGTTATTGTTAAACAAGTGATTGAAAAGAAATATGGTTTAGATGATGTATATTTTGCTAAAGTTTTAGGTAAACCTGAGAATGATGATAATGATCCTAAAAAGTTTATTTATGAAATAAATGATGACGCAGATAAAATCATAAAAGATGATTTATTTAAAGATTATCATAATAGTGAGGATAAAGCAGAAAAAGAAAGGTTAATAATTGAAAAAGATAATGTATATGATGAAGCTAAAGGCTCAAATGAACAAAGATGGAGAAGAATTAAAGAGTTAAAAGATAATGGTTTATTTAGTGAGGAAAAGTTAGGTCAATATATATTAAGTAATACTTTAACAGAATTAAAAGAAGATACTGGTCTTGAATCAATTAGTGATATTACACCTAATGTATATAACGAAGTACAACAGTATATATTAGATATGTATTTAGAATATCAAAGACAATCTAAAGATTTTCAAATGATGATTCGTGCAACAGCCGCAGATACTAAGGGTGCTCAAAAGAATATGGATGATAATAAAGCATGGTTGAAAGAAGTTGAAGAAGTTAAATTTAAAGATAGATTTACCAACCTTAATAAAATTTATGAAGAATCAGTTATATCTGAAGTTCATAAAGCAGTTGTTGAATCTGTTAAAATGTTTGAACCATTATATTATTTTGAAAGTAATCCTGTTGTTAGTAAAGCTAAAAGAGAATTAATTGATGTTGTTGAAGGCAGTATGACATTAACAAAAGATGCTAAATCTAAATTAGCAAGTACTGTCAATAATGATTTAATTGCTGCACTTGCAACAATGAATTTTAATGAAACAGAAGATGGTAAAAAAGTTGTTGATAAATTTTCTCTTGGTGTTGCATTTGAAGAATTATTTATTAAAAATGATAAAAACATATATGTAAATAGAAGGGGTGAAAAAGCTCCATTATCTGAAATTATATATGAATTAAACAATATTAAAAATAAAAATGATATTACAAGTGACAATGCAAGTATACTTAAGTTATGGGGATTGAGAAGAAATAAATTAATTAAATCTTTAATTGGTTTTCAATCTAATACTGAATATACAAGTTATGATGGGGAAAATGGGTTAAAAGAACAGTCAGAAATTGGTTCTACCCCTGCATTTCAAACAATTCAATTTAAAGCTATTAAGTTAGATGTTCGTAGAGAAAATGAATTTAGAAATGAATTTATTAAAATAAAAGAATTTGATGAAGAAAATGGAACTAATCTTTTTGAAGATTTAATTAGATTTTCATTTAATCAATCAGGTGTACAACATAATTCATCTATTACTTTTAGTAACTTAATTCCTAATGAAGAAGTAACTAGAATACTAAAAGATAAATTCGATAAATTTGATAGTTTAACTCCTGATACACAAAAGAATATTTTAAATGAATTTAAAAAGCAATTTTTAGAAAGAACAATTGAGTTTACTCCAACATTAAGAAAAAATGAAAAAAATAATCAACTTACTATTAAATCAGATTCTAATACAAATCAATATAGTAGATTTATTCATACTATTTATGACCCTGAAACAAATAGTTTTAAAAGAAAAGCTGTTAAGCCAAAACCTACAGGTAAAGGTAAATCTGAAAAACTTACTATTAGTAAAGCTTCATCATGGGATCCAGTTGATGACACACCTACAAATTATAAAGTTTTTAAAGATAGAGATGGTATAATAAGAGGACATGGTAGATTTTTAATGGGTTATGAATTATCTTTAGCTCCTTCTGAAAGAAACTTAAAAGTAAGGAAAAAACAAGAAGAATGGAAAGACTTTTATGAAGGTAAGATAACTCAATTAAAAGATGATGAAATGTACATCTTTGGAGCCAATGACAGAGGTTTACATGGTGCCGGAGGTGCTGGAGCTGCTATGGATAAAAAAAGAACAGTAGCGCAAATTTCAGCAATATCTGATGGAACTGTAGAAAAATGGGCTGTTAAAGGTGAAACTGGTTTAATGCAAGGTAATGAAGGTGAATCATGGGGAATAGTTACTGTTCAAGGAAAGCTTGGGGGTAAAGATGAAACTAATAGAATGCCTGAAGATGAAATTATAGAAGGTATTAAAGAAGTTTATGAACATCTTAGAGAAAATCCTAATATTAAAGGTTATGTAGCCTATAGTAATGAATTAAATAATAAATCTTTAAATGGTTATACAGGAGAAGAAATGATAAAATTATTTAATTTAGCAGGACCTATTCCTCCTAATGCTATCTTTAGTAAAACCTGGTTTGATACAGGTTTGTTAAATAGATCTGAAACAATTGTAGATGAAGGGGTTGATCCTTCGTCTACAGTTATACAACCTATAATAAATAAAGAAGGTAAAATTAATATCTATAGTGGCGATAATGAAAACTCTCATTTAAGTAATTTTGCTAATAGACCAATTACTTTCAAGAAAGACTTTGATGAAATATTATATACTGAGAACATAACAGAAATGATTGGTTGGTATTTAGAGGGTACTAAAAAAGATTCAATAACATTTAAAAATGTTGAAGGATTATTCCAAATGGCTAAAATTTGGAATATTGATCTTGATGATAAAACAGGAAAGTCTCCAGGTGATTACTGGAAACAGGATGACCCTGGTAACATAATGTCAAGTTGGAGTCTTACTGAAAAAGGACTTAATATGGTTGAGAAATTTGCTAACGCAACCGGTAAAGAGGCTAAAAAAATGGGTGGAAATATTCCATTGAGTAAAGAAGGAATTGAGAATTGGAATAGAGATTCTGAAGAGATTATGAAATCAGCATTACTGGAATCATTTAGTCAAAATCCTAATGCACTAGCTTCATTACTAGCTACAAATGATATTGAACTATCTCATACTCAAGATAAGAAAAAATGGGGTAAATTATTTCCTAAAATATTAATGGAAGTTAGAGCGGAACTTAATGAAAATGTATCTCAAGAAACAACTACTGAAGTTACTGAAGAAATTGATAAAACTAGTGATGAAATAGGAGAAGTAAAAAAAGATGTATTTAGAGATTTTGAAAGAAAAGGTTGGGTAACAGGTTCAAAAGAAAGTCAAAGAACTCAAGCTATAGAAATACAAAAATTAATGAAAGATTTAATAGATCCTTCTGATTATAAAACTTTAGATGACATGATAAAAGCAAAACAAGGTGCTGAATATGTTATTAATAAAGGTTATGCTACTTCTGAAGAAGTTAAAAATAATGCATTAGCTGCAATCTTACTTGGTAGTTTTGCTGAAGAAGGAATTTCTCAAAAACAATTAGTTGAAAAATATTATGTTGATACAGAGTTTAAAACAAAAGATCAAAAAGATCGTATTTTTGCATACGATGGTGTTGAAATTGAAACAGATTTTAAATTAGGTGATGAGCAAAGGCAGGCATTAGAAGACATGATTGATTTCATGAAAGATCCAAGTAAAAGAGATTGGACTTTAGAAGGTAGAGCTGGAACAGGTAAAACAACAATAATAGGATTATTGGAACAATATATGAAAAAGAAATTAGGTGATCCTCTTTATACAATTGCTTATGCTGCTCCAACAAATGCCGCTAGTGCATATTTAGCTTTAACAACTGCTAAATTAGGTAATAAAAATTTACCTTCAACAATTCGTGGTTCAATTAATAAAAATAAAAATACTAAACAATGGGAATTTAGATATAAAATTTATAATTTACTTTATGATGATCCAAAAAGTCGATTATTTATAATTGATGAATCTTCCATGCTTGAAGAAGGATTTACAAATAATGATATTAAAAATTTAAAAGCAGCAGCTAAAAAATCTTCCACTAAAATTATTTTTATGGGTGATTCCGGTCAAATACCAGCAGTTGGAACTAAAGATAAAAATAAAGATGATAATAAAGCAACAAAAACAAAACCTGTTTATAAAAACATACCCTCTATTTTTAATGAAGGTAGTAAAGACAAATCAATATTAACAACAGTTTATAGACAAAAAGATGGTCCTATGTTAGATTTGTTAGGTCAAATGCATGAGGATACAGAATATGTTCCTCGTTATGTTAAAGATCATGATTCTATTAAATTTCAAAAAACAGAAGACTGGGAGAAAGAATATCTAAAAGATTTTAAAAATGATGAAACTAATGGTAAACAAGATACAACTATTATTTCATATTCAAATGAAAGGGTAAAATCTTTAAATGCACAAGTTAGGGCAAGTTTAGGTAAAGGTAAATATACACGTGTTGGAGATTCAGTTATTGGATATGTTGGATATCAAAATAAACAATTAAGTCAAAATGATTTAACGAATGCTGTTAAATATACAATTACTAATATTAAAGAAGAGGATTCTGTAAGAGTACTTACTGTTAAAAGTCAGTTATTAAAAAAATTAAAAGATTTAGAAGTTGAAGGTGTTAATGAAATTACAACAGCAAAATATTATCAATTATCAGATACTGATTCATTAAACTTTGATTTAACAAACGAAGATTTTGATAAAAATAATAATATAGTTTCTAATATATTTAGACAAATACACAACCTTAATAAAAAATTAAAAGCAACGCCAATAAAAGACAGAAACTCGAAATTTTGGAGAGAATATTATGCTGACAAAGATGACTTAACATCTCAGTTTAAAAAAATTGAATTAGGTGATAATTATGTATTTGATCCTAAACAAGACAAAATGGTTAAAGAAAGTGATTTTTCTTCAAGGAATAAAAACGAAAATACAAAATTAAAAAATTATTTTTATAAATTACAGATAAATGGATTATCAATTAAAAAAGGAATAGATTATGGATATGCTATTACTGTACATAAATCACAAGGTTTAACAATACCAAATGTTTATTATGATTTAGCTAATGTTGCTAAAAATACATCTTTAGATTATACATTTTTGAAAAAAGATGGAAAAGTATTCAATACTGAAATGAATGCTATTAATTACGTTGGTATGTCTAGAGCATCTAGAAAATTAAGAATTAATAGAGGTGATATGCAATTAGAACTATTTGGTGATACTGCTGAAAGCACAGAAGAAGGAACTAGTAATACAATAACTATAGCTGATGAATTATTAGCTCCTACTGTAGAACCTATTGAGGTTGATTATACAAATATGTCTGAAATAACTAATCATTCCGGTGGTGCTAAAGGTTTTGATACAATTTGGGATATTACAGGGGAAGAATACGAAATGTCAGATAGTAGACATTATCTATTATCTTCCGACAAAGAATTACAGTCTAAAGAACTTAAAGATAAAGGTAGAAAAAAAATAGATGCTGATGATTTTGTAGGAGAAGTTGTTGCAAAAGGTCCTGCTAAAGGTATAGGTCAAAAAGAAGTAACAAAAGCTGAAAGACAAATGGGTCGTATAGAAAGCAATCATACTACAAGAAATAAAAAGAAAATAAGAAATTATGCACAAGTAGTTAATGCAGATGGTATATTTGCTGTAGGTTCACTTATACCAAAAGGGGCCAATATAACTTTAAGTAGAGGTACAGTTAAGAAAAAAGCTTTAGTTCCGCAAGTTAATGGGGGAACAAGTGTAGCAGTACAACTTGGTATAAATTTAGATAAAGAAGTTTATGTCTTTAATCAAGTTAAAAATTCTAGTTATCCTGTAGGTTGGTATACATGGGATTCTAATAAAAACGATTTTATAAAAATAGATACACCAATACTTACAAAGAATTTTGCCGGTGTAGGTACTTCATCAAATATAACTGAAGCAGGTAAACAAGCAGTTAGAGATGTATATGAAAAAACTAAAGCAAATTTATCTGGAAAAACTTTTACACCTTCTACTGTAACAACTACAACTACTACAACTACTACTAAAGAATTTAAACCAAATAAAGTAGTAGTTAGAAAAGATTGGAAAGATTATAAAGGTAAAATAGGAATGCAAAATTTAAATGTCTTTACTAAATATGGTGTAAATACTTTAAGAAAATGGAAAGAAGGTACAAAATTATATGGTCATTTTGGTAATCCATTTCTAGGAACTTTTAGAAAAGGAAAAGGAAAAACAAATATAGATAACTATATTAGATTTGGTACTATTAAAGAAGCAGTAGCAGCTTATACAATGTGGTTAAATGGAAATTCTAAGTATAAAAACTTTGAACAGGATCAAAGAAATTGGATATTAAAACAAATAGATTCTGGTAAATTAGATGGAAAAACATTACTTTATTATGAACCTAAATCTGTTAAACAACTTGATGGAACTACTGCAAAAAAAGGATATTATTCACATGCAGATGCATTAGCTGCGTTTATTAAAAAAAGAAGAGGTGGTGTTAAAACAACTACAACCACCAAAGGTAAAAAAGCAACTGCTAAGAAGACTACTAAAGAAACTATTAAAGAGACTGTTAAAAAACCTGATAAAATAGGTGACTATACAATTACTCAACAAGGAAATCTTTTTGTAATTACAAGAAAAGATGGATTTGAAATGATAGTTAGCAGCAAAGATAAAGCAATAGAAGCTATTGCTAAAAAAGATAAAGAAGATGCTAAAAATGATCCTTGTAATAAAAAATAATAAAGTATAAATAACAATTAAAAAATAAATAATTGACAACTAAACTAAATGACGAAAAATTAATTGAATTAATAAAAAGTACTTTTATTAAAGAATTATGTTATGATTTAAATTTAACAAAAGTATCCTCTCCTGTAGTAGTATTAAAAGGAACAGGTATTAATGATAATTTAAATGGAGTTGAACGTCCAGTGGGTTTTCCGATAAAAGATATGAATGAGCAACAGGCTGAAGTTGTTCATTCATTGGCTAAATGGAAACGTTTAAGGTTAAAAGAGTATGATATTCCTGAAGGTGAAGGTATTGTAACAGATATGCGTGCACTTCGCCCGGATGAAGAAATGTCTGCTATTCATTCTATTTATGTTGACCAATTTGATTGGGAAAAACATATAAGTAAAGATGAGCGATCTTTAGATAAATTAAGAGAGGTAGTAAATAAAATATATAATGTATTAAAGAGAACTGCTAAAAGATTATATAATGAATCTAATGAATTTAAACAATTTTTACCTGAACGTATTAAATTTATTCATACAGAAGAATTACTTGAAAAGTATCCTAACCTAACACCTAAAGAAAGAGAGAATATAGTAGCTAAAGAATTTGGTGCTGTATTTATTATAGGTATAGGAGGTGCTTTGGCAAATGGCAAAAAACACGATGGCAGAGCTCCTGATTATGATGATTGGTCTACACCAACAGAAGATGGATTAAAAGGATTAAATGGTGATATTGTAGTTTGGAATCCTATTTTAAATAGTGCTTTTGAAATATCTTCAATGGGTATAAGAGTTGATGAAACATCTTTACAAAGACAGTTGGAAATTGAAGGTTGCCCAGAAAGAAAGGATTTGTACTTTCATCAGCAATTACTACAGGGAGAATTACCACAAAGTATTGGCGGTGGTATCGGTCAGTCAAGATTGGCAATGTTGTTATTACAAAAAAAACATATTGGAGAAGTACAAGTAAGTATTTGGTCCGATAAAGTAAAAGAATATACAGATCAAATGAATATTAAATTATTATAATAATTATTAAAATGAAAAGATTATTTATTATATTTACCATTGCTACATTAGGATTTATTATGAGTCAATCATGTACTGATATTGAACCTCAAGTTAATTTAATACAGTTAGAAGTTGAACATATATCTAGATCTGGAATTGATACTTCAATAACAAATGCTGATACTATTTTAACAAAAATAAAGAATAAGGAATAAATTTATTATAACTATTAATTGACATATTTTTATTAAATTAAAGCAGTACTATTTAAAGTACTGCTTTTTTATAGCCTTAATTCTTAATATTTTAGTGTTTTTAGACACTCTATTACTTTTGTAGATAAACGACATTAAATTTTAAATAACTCTAAAAATAACAAATATGAGTAAGAAAATAAAAGTAAAAACCTACTGTAAAAGTTTTGTATCTATTAGTTTTTTGAATAATAAAAAGAAAATACATCGTGCTTATTTTAAATTATTTCCTTTTTTAAGAAAAAAAGTTAAAGGGTTAGAATATAATTCTTATATAACAATAAGTAATAATCAGTATAAAAAATTAATTAAACTTGAAAAAGGTGGTCCGGCTCCTATGGAAACTATTGAAAATAATATTGGTGAGAGTAGATCTAGTAAAGGATATGAATATAATAATAAAAAGTATTTTTTTGATGATTTCAATGATATAGATGAAGAAATGATAAATACTTTTGAAGACGATTTTGGTATAAATGATTTTTATCCTTTTGATACTCCACAGATTATAATTAATGATAAAGAGATTAATAATTTACTTAAAGAGTTGTTTAATAAACTAGAAGAAAATGACAAGGATTTAATAGATAATATTTAATTGTAATTTAAAATGAAAGTTTTTATTTTTTTTATTTTTCTTTCTTACTCTTGTTTCTCACAAGGAATTATTGTTAACGAAATTTCAAATGGAACAAGTGGCACAAAAGAATTTATTGAATTATTAGTTGTTGGTTCTAATTCATCTCCAACAGGATTAATTGATTTAACACATTGGGTTATAGATGATAATAATGGAGATTTTGAAGCTTCAATAGGAACAGGTGTTGCCGCAGGACATTATAGATTTACTTCTTTATTTCCACTTGTACCTACAGGTTCCCTTATTGTTATATACAATGCTTCCGATGTTAATTTAAATATGTTGCCCGATGATCCTATTGATAGTAATAATGATAGTGTTTATATTATACCTATCAATTCAATTTATTTAGAAAGATGTACAAGTTTACCATCATCAACATTAGGAACATCTTATACACCTTGTATATATACTTCTAGTATAACACAAACATGGAATGTTATTGGTTTACGTAATGGAGGAGATGCTATACAAGTAAGAAAGCCAGATTATTCTTTTTATCATGGATTTTCTTATGGTGATATTTTAAATTTATACCCAATATTTCCTGTTGAATTTGGATCCAAACTATCATTTAATGTTATAACTGGTAGTGGAACTGGAAGAAACTATTATTTAGATTGTGGAGATTGGACAGAAAAAATCAATTATATAAAAGGTCTTGCGATAGATGATACACCAGGGGTAGCAAATACAATAAATAATCAAATACTAATAAATAACATTAAATATGGTACATTTGATTATACTGATTTTTCTAATATAAATAATTGTGACCCTTTAATATTAAATGAATCATCAATTAATATAACAACAGAGTATATTAATGATAATATATTAATTAAATGGAATAGTAATACAGAATATTATAAATATGAATTATATAAAAGTAATAATGGATATTTATTTAATTTATTAAAAGTAACTAATAAGCTTAATTATATTGATAGTTTACCTAGTGAAAATAATTATTATAAAATTATTGGTTATAATTTAAATGATTCATTAACTACCAATATAGTTTATCAAGAAGGAAATAAACATAATATTAAAATTTATCCTAACCCTGTTTATAATAAATTAAATATAATTACAAACAATTATAATGGTACTGTATACATATATGATATTATTGGTAATTTAGTATTTAAATCTAAATTAAAAAGAAGTATTGATATTAATATTCCAAACGGTAATTATATTTTAAAGATTAAAACTAATAATTTTATTATAACTAAAAAAATAATTAAAATCCAAAATAAA
>Ga0315316_10000001_pt1 | contig 158153 bp, 184 predicted proteins | sample M160m3416metaG_FD_203702 | JGI IMG/M metagenome (GOLD analysis project Ga0315316, IMG submission 203702) | Ammonia-oxidizing marine archaeal communities from Monterey Bay, California, United States - M1 60m 3416 | ecosystem: Environmental > Aquatic > Marine > Intertidal zone | place: USA... | reverse complement strand
GATTGTGGGAACGACGACATCAAGATAAGGAAGTACTTGAGTGACATAAACTACTCCTCATTTGTTCGCCACTGCAGTGCGTATGGCTTCATGCTTGACAAGAATGTTCCGTGGAGAATGTATGCCAATTTAAAGTCGGAGCATATGATGAGCAAAATGAAAGAAGAAAACGTCCCAAACATTGACAGCTTTTTTAACACATATTTTAACAGGACAGAGACGTCTGATTTCCTCGCTCTTATCGAGGCCTATTCATATATTTATACAAAATTGGTAAATGACTATCCGACCTACACTCAAAAGAAGATATGTGATAAAAAAGTAGTTTCTTTAGTTCGAGAAAGACAGAAAGTAGCCACTCTAGGCAAGACAGACCTGTTTTTTGCGGAAGACGAGAGAGGATACCCATTTTGGATAAAGTTGTATGTTTTCACAAAGATAAACGAGAATAATCTCTCATTCACCCAAGAGCAGATGGACACATTAATAAAAAGTGTAGTTTCTTTGGAAGCAAACCTTGACATTCAGAAGGCTTTGGTTTATACTAATGAGGTACTTGATGAAGCAGAAGTGATCCCTGCTTCTTTGATGAAATCTTTAAGGGTGTAGATTGTATTTTTCAATTTTGGATAGCAGAGAAGAGTGTTTTGGCTTTTTCTACGACGGAGAAATTCACCAAGAAGAGCTCAAAGAAGAATACTTCAGAACATGGTCCCCCACTTCCTCTGTGAAGGGCGACTCATATGAGTACGCTAAGGTTTTATGTGGCGGAAAAACACTGGAAGAGGCATGCCCCAAACATTTGCGCGGAGAGTTCCTTAAAAGAAGAGAGAGACTCCTAGCATTCCGAAGAAGCTTTAATGCAGCAAAAATAAACCTCTCAGAACACTGTTTCTATGACATGGTTCCATTATCCGATATAAAGAAGTATTTTCTCGTTCAGAACAAGATAGTGGAGCATGTATTCAAGACATACGACAAGCTTGAGAACTTTCACCATCAATGCAGGATGCTGGAATTCTTTAATGATCTGTCTTCTAAAGAAATAAAGACCAATACAAAAAACCTTCTTTCATCGGCAAGCACACCAAAGGTTCGAAAGTTTTTGCAAACTTTTCACAAGACGTACTCCAATAAGATAAAGTACAATTTTCTGAGAACAAAAACTGGTCGGCTAACAACAGATAGTGTTTCTGATCTCGAAGGGGCTTTGTTTGATGAGTTCTTTGAGTTGGCGACGCAATATAACAATAAAAAGAGATCTTTTCCTGCTTTAACGCTCGATGCAGACTTTCGCAGCCTAATTACACCAGATAACGATCTTATCGCCGAACTTGATTTTAACGCCGCCGAGCTTAGGGTGTTTTTATCTCTTTCAGGAAAAGAACAACCCCAGGGAGATTTGCACGAATGGAACTCGACTTTCTTAAACGTGGACAGGCAACGAGCAAAGAGATCTGTTATTGCTTACATGTATGGCGACAGGAACTCCGAAATTGGCGAATTAGAAAAGCTGTACAACGTGAACGTCGTGAAAGAAAAGTTCTTCGACCCAAAAAGCGAAATAGCAAAAACTCACTTCGGAAAAAGAATACAGACGGATGATTTTCGAGCAGTAAACCATATAATTCAGGGAACTGCGGCAGAAATGGTCATGAGGCAACTTTTAAAAGTAGAAAAGTTGTTGACAAATAGAAAAAGTTATGTTAAGATGTGTTTGCACGATTCTGTCATTATAGATCTATCAAGGGAAGATATGGACCTGTTTATTGATATTGTAAATACATTTTCCAACACGGAACTTGGCGAGTACCCTTGCAAAGTAAAGGCCGGAAAGAATTTCGGAGATATGAAGGAAATACAAATATGATAAATGTAGTTGGACTGGGAAAAACAGGCTGTCTTATTGTTGACAGTCTTAGTGAGCTAGATAGCAATTATAAGCCCTATAAAATAGGAGAGAAACTAGCAAAGTCTAAGAACACTCGGTCAATTCCGAAGCAAAAGACAGCAGAGAAGTACGAAGAGAAGTGCCCCTCGCTTGCTTACTTTTTTAAACAAGTCAGAGGAGAGAGTTTCTTCTTTGTAGACGGCTCAGAACTTATATCTGCAGCATCTTTGAAAGTGCTCTCTGATATGGACAACAAAAAGACCACAGTGTTCTATCTTCAGCCCGATTATGAGCATATGGGCGGGGATGCAGAGCGCAACGAGAGGGTTGTTTTTCATGTCTTGCAGGAATATGCACGTTCCGGTGTTTTTGCGGATATCTTTCTTATAAGCAAGGTCAAGATGGAAGAGGCATTGGGAAACATATCTCCAATTGATTATGATCATACAATCGCATCTGCAGTGGCATCTTCGGTAAATTTAATAAATTATTTTTCTAAAACCGAGTCTATTGTCGGCACAGATAACACCCCAAAAGACCACGAGAAGATCAAGACCATTGGCCTTGTCTCTTACAAAGATTCTTTAGAAAAAGCTTTTTTTGATCTTAACATAATAGTAAATAAGAAGTATTATTATGGTATGAAGGAGGAGGAACTAAGAACAGACAATGAACTGTTGAAGAAGATACGAGAACAAGTGAATAAACTATCTGGAGAAGCGTCAAGTAGTTATGATGTGTTCCCCACAGACTACGAGGAGCCACATGTTGTGTGCGTCTTAACAACCTCAGTTATACAGGAGAGAAAATGAGCATGAAAGCGTATAAGGGTAAATTTGTAAAGAAAGATGGAACTTTGAGAGAAATGACATTTATTAAGTTCGAGGACTTACCAAAAGCCTTTTTAGATGATAAAATAAAGGGCAGCGGAAAGTCGAGCATCCGAGAGGGATCAGAATTAGTTTGGGATCTCGATACTAGCGGCTTTAGAGTTTTTAACTTTGAAAAGGCCATCGGAAACTTGAAACAACTCGACGTAGAGGAAAAACTTTTAACCAACCAGGCATAATGGGACATTTGCCTTATGTCTTTAACAAGGAGAAAATATAATGGGTATTGATTTAAATAAAATGAGAGAAAAACTAGGCACCCTGCAAAGTCGTGGCAACGGCTCAGGCGGTAGCAACTTTTGGCGTCCACAAGACGGGAAGCAAACAATTCGCATCCTGCCAGCCGCCGACGGAGATCCTTTTCCGTCTTACTTCTTCCACTATAATGTAGGCAAGAACTCTGGCTTTCTGTGTCCGAGCAAGAACTTGGGAGAACAGTGCCCTGTGTGCGACTTTGCTAAGTCGTTGTATCGCGAAGGCGATGAGGGTAGCGTCAAGATGGCTAAAGACCTGACGGCTCGTCAGCGTTTTTTCTCAGCAGTCCTTGTTCGTGGCGAAGAGATGGAAGGCCCAAAAGTGTGGGGATATGGCAAGAAAGTGTACGAAACACTCTTGAATCTTGTGTTGAACCCGGACTACGGAGATATTACTGATGCAGACTCTGGTACTGACCTGGATCTTGCATACGGTAAGCCTGCAGGGGCATCCTTTCCACAAACGAACATCACACCAAAGCGCAAAACAACGCCTGTGTGTGTAGACGCTTCTGAGGACGAGTGCGAAACTTTGTTGGCAAAGATTCCAGAACTCACTGGGATGTTCGAGCAGAAGACCACTGCAGAGGTTCAAGTTTTACTAGATGATCACCTCAACCCCTCTGACTCCTCATCTGAGGATGCACCGGGAAAGGATGAGGTTGTTGTTGCGGGAGCAGCAGCGGCAGCAGCCACATCAACTGGGAGCAAGTCTGTTGACGAAGCTTTCAGCGAGCTGTTTGAATAGTAACCAAGCGGGGGGCTCGTCCCCCCGCATTTTTTAAAAGGAGCCTTTAATGGCGAAAAAGAATAAGTCAATTGGAAAGATATCCCTCAACAACATTAAAGATATCCTTAATAAGCAGGCAGGAATGACTGTCGCAAGGCAGCTAAACAGCGGCGAGAACCCAACGAATGTCAAAGAGTGGATTCCGACTGGAAGTACATGGCTGGATGGAATCATCTGTCGCGGCAAAAAGGGCGGTATCCCCGTCGGAAAGATAACAGAGATTGCAGGCCTGGAAGGTTCAGGAAAGTCCTATCTCGCTGCCATGATCGCAGCAAATGCAAATAAGATGGGCATTGACGTTGTATACTTCGACTCAGAGGCTGCCATCGACGAAGACTTTCTCTTAAAGATCGGATGTCAAGAGGACAAGTTTCTTTACATTACGACATATAGCGTCGAACAGATGCTTGAGGCAATTGACTCAATTATCGCCAATGGTGCAAGAAGAACTTTATTTATTTGGGACTCCTTGGCTAACACGCCAACCTCTACTGATGTAGAAGGGGGCTTTAATCCACAAGAGACAATGGCACTGAAGGCAAGAATTCTCTCAAAGGCCATGATGAAGCTGGTCGTTCCCCTATCGGAAACAGGAAACACATTCTTGGTAACAAACCAACTAAAGACAAACATTCCACGTCCAGGCGATCACGTTTCCGCGATGATTAACCCGTATGTAACTCCTGGCGGCAAGTCCATGCATTACGCATCTTCTTTGCGCGTTTATTTGACAGCACCGAAGTCAAAAGCTTCCTATTTTCTTGATGAAAAGGGCTTCAAGGCAGGGTCTGAAGTCAAAGTAAAGCTTAAAAAGTCTAGATTCGGAACTGAGGGTCGCGAGTGTCGCTTCAAGATCTTATGGGGCGGCGCAGATGTTAAAATATTAGACGAGGAGAGTATCTTCACAGCAATAGAGACAACCTCTGCAGTAGATCGCTCGGGAGCTTGGTATTCCTTGAAGATGCCCGACGGAAAAGCGGAAAAGTTTCAAAAGAAGACCTTCGAAAAGAAAATGGAAAATGCAGCCTTTAGGCAGGCGGTTATGGAAATCTTTGATGAGGAGATTATACAAAAGTTTGATAAAAGAGAAGGAGATGCCAGCAAGTTTTACGATATTGAATCAGAATCTTCCGGCAGCGAAAACTTAGATGAGGTGGTCTGATGAAAAAACATCATCAGTCGTCGTTGTGCAGAAGGAACCCTTTTCTGTCGTACATTCAAAGATCTTTGAAAACACAAGTGATGCATTTGAATACAGCAAAGAGCTCGAAAATGAGTATAGTTTAAGTGAATACAATATTGTATTGACACTAGAGGGGCCTTTTGATATAATAAGGTATCTAAGTATTATTAGCATAGAAGATTCTAGAGCCAATTAATAAGAGGAAATGAAAATGACAACAAAAGAAAACGAGAATACAATTTCACTGCCCATTGTTCCTTTGAGGAACAGTGTTTTCTTCCCCGGTGCTATTATGCCACTGACTGTTGGAAGAGAGAAGACAGTCAAGCTCATCGAGGACGCAGTACGAGAGAACAAGTATATCGGTATCGTAAGCCAACACAAGCCAGAGGTAAGTGATCCCACTGCAAAAGACGTTTATCGTGTTGGAACTCTTGCGAAGATTATAAAAGTTGCAAAAACAGACACTTTTGGGTACAACATTGTTGTTGAGGGTGTGTCTCGTTTTTCCGTAAAGAAGTTTGAAGAAACAGAGCCATACTTTGTTGCAAAAGTGGAGATGGTGGAAGACCAAGAGGTTGACGAGGTTGTCATGGACCTCATGGATCACCTACAAAGCTTGGCCTCTGAGGTCATGGACCTATTGCCTGACATCCCGATGATGGCCAAGCAGTTGTTGGAATCCATAGATACCCCTGGCCATTTAGCCGACTTAATTACTGCCAATATAGAGGCTACTATTGACGAAAAGCAGGAAGTTCTTGAGGCCGTCAATCTAACTGCGAGACTCTCTTTGGTCATTTCGCTGCTCGAAAAACAAGCAGAAGTGTTAAAGATCTCGGAAAAGATAAACTCCCAAGTAAGAGGAGAGATGAGTAAGACCCAGAGAGAGTACTACTTGCGTCAACAAATGAAAGTCATCAAAGAAGAACTTAACGAGTACGAAGAAGGTGACGATCTTGTTTCAGGTTTTATAGAAAGAGCAAGAAAGGCAAACCTACCAGACGAAGCTCAAAAGACTTTTGATAAAGAGATTGAAAAACTAAAGAACATTCAGCCGAGCCAGGCTGAATATAATGTAGCCAGAACTTATGTGGAAACTATTTTAGATATGCCATGGTCAGCTAGCACCATTGACTCAAATGATCTGGAAGAAGCCCAAGACATTTTGGATGATGATCATTACGGGCTAGATAAAGTCAAGAAGCGCATCATTGAATATCTCGCAGTGAGAAAGCTCAAAGATGATATGAAGGGTCCAATCCTTTGCTTGTTAGGGCCTCCGGGAGTTGGTAAAACATCTCTAGGCAAGTCTATCGCGACAGCCTTGGGGAGAAAGTTCCATAGAATCTCTCTCGGTGGTGTCAAAGATGAGTCGGAGATTAGGGGACATAGAAGAACCTACGTTGGCGCATTACCAGGTAGAATTTTACAAGGCCTAAAGAAGGTGGGGGTAAATAACCCAGTATTCCTCTTAGATGAGATTGACAAAATGTCCTCAGACTACAGGGGAGATCCATCATCTGCTATGTTGGAGGTTTTAGACCCAGAGCAAAATGATACCTTTAGTGATCACTATCTGGAGATGGACTTTGATCTATCTTCTGTTTTGTTCATTGCAACTGCAAATAGTATTTCCGGCGTCCCTCTGCCTTTGCGCGATAGGATGGAAATTATCGAGCTAAGTGGATATACCCACGAAGAGAAGTTGCAGATTGCAAAGAGGCACCTGATCAAGCAGGAAGTAGAGAAGCATGGCGTCGAGGAAGACTCGGTTGAAATGTCCGATGAGGTTATTCAAGAGATTATTGAAAAACACACCAGAGAGGCAGGAGTCCGAGGCCTAAAAAGACAAATGGCAGCAGTCTCTCGTTATATAGCAGTTCAAATTGCAAAAGAATTAGAAGAGAAGGTGGCTATCACCTCTGATAAGCTTGAAGAAGTCCTTGGTCCTCAGAAGTTTGAGAACGAAGTGGCAGAAAGAACTTCTAAGACTGGCGTTGCAACCGGACTTGCATGGACTGCAGTCGGAGGCGACCTGCTTTTTATCGAAACTACAAAAATGCCAGGGAAAGGAAAATTATCCTTAACTGGTAAGCTCGGAGAAGTGATGTCAGAGTCTGCCAACACAGCACTAAGTCTTGTTCGTTCACGCGCTAAAGAGTGGGGCCTTGGAGACGACGAGGGCAGGTTCATGGAAGAGGAAGATTTTCATGTCCACTTCCCAGCAGGTGCAACCCCAAAAGACGGCCCATCTGCAGGCATCACGATAACCACTGCGCTCGTTTCTCTGCTTACTGGCAAGAAAGTTAACCACGAGGTCGCAATGACTGGAGAAATAACCTTACGGGGGCTTGTGCTGCCTGTGGGGGGTATCAAAGAGAAGGTTCTGGCTGCACATCGCGGAGGTATTAAAAAGATCCTCATGCCAGCGAAGAACGAGAAGGATTTAATTGATGTCCCGGACATTGTTAAAGAAGAGGTAGAATTCGTCTTTGTCAAAGAGATTGGCGAAGTTTTGGAACATGCTTTTGTGTCTTGACATGGGAGGTTGCTTATGATACTATGTCTTTGCAGTTATAGAACAGAGGAAGACATTGATCGGATGCGTAGCGAGTCCTCTTCGAAGGAAGAGTTCGCGGATAAAGTAAAGAAGTCATATAAGTGCGGCGACTGTCGCACATGTTACCAGAGTTTAATATCGAAATACGAGCAGAGGAGTGAAAGTGTCGAGATACAACAAGAGTAGATACCACGAAGAGCCAGATTACAGTCTTGTTGTTGGGAAATATCGAAAAGGCAAGCACTTCTCTAAAATAGTGAAGTGGACAGATGACCGGGGCACCCACCTTGGCATCGTCGAGGGACAGCGAGGCCAAAACCTGTGTGTTTTTGTCTTTGACAAGGAAGAGTACGGTAATAGAAGAACATCTATTAAGCCAGAAGAAGTAATCTTTTATTAGGGCAAGTAGTTCAGTGGTGAGAACGTCCGTCTTATAAGCGGGAAGTCGCAGGTTCAACTCCTGCCTTGCCTACCAGAAAAAAAAGGAGGTGGCCAATGCGCCCAAGAAATAGAAGTAAATTGAGAAACATAACAAAGGACGCTCTTACGAAAGATAAGAGTAGCGATAAGGATGTTTCGACGAAGTGGAAGAGTTTGGTTGATGAATTGCTTGAAAATACTCATTTATCCGCCGAAGTCGGAGAGTACAAGTATGAACTTGACATGTCTAAACACAATATAGCAACAGTTACTAGAGTAGCAGAAGTAGTACGAGAGGAGCTCGGAGATGTACACGTCGTCGTCAAAATTGGAAAAGAACACAAAAGCATTACCACGGATTGGACACGGGCCAGATAACTTGAAGAAGCGAGTCATCATAATTGACGGCCTCAATACTTACTTGAGATCATACGTCATTAATCCGACTATTAGTCCAAACGGTGAGCCCATCGGCGGCCTCAAGGGTTTCCTTATGTCCTTGCAGAAGTACTGCAGGATCTTGAGCCCCACAGATATTGTGGTTGTTTGGGACGGTCCAGGCGGCTCTATCAAGAGGAAGCGGATAAACAGGGGATACAAGCAGGGCAGAAAGCCTGTTCGACTTAATAGGAACATCCGGCTTCTTGACGAGCAACAAGAGGTAAAAAATAAAATATGGCAGCAAACTAGGCTTGTACAGTACCTCAACGAGATGCCTGTGTGTCAATTGATGCTAAACAACGTAGAGGCAGATGACATAATTTCTTACGTTGCCAAGTCGGATGTCTTTGCGGGACAACAAAAAGTAATCATATCATCAGATAGAGACTTTTTGCAATGTTGTGATAGCGAGACAGTTCTTTATCGGCCTTTGCCAAAACAGGACTATCAGATAATAAACACAGTAACTGTTTGCGATGAATATAAAATACATCCTCTTAATATCGCCCTTGCTCGGGCTATGGCAGGGGATAAGTCTGATAATCTACCAGGCATACCGGGTGTTGGATTGAAGACAGTTGCAAAAAGATTGCCTTTTTTATCCGAAGATGTTTCACACTCTACCGAACATGTGTTAGATTATTGTATGGACAAAGTTGCAGAAGGTAAGACAGCATTTTTTGGTAAGGTCGTAGAACAAAAGCAGACTTTCTTGACAAACTACAGGATGATGCAGCTTGATAACTCAAACATCTCCTATGTTGGGCTCAAGCAAGTTAAATCTACCTTGGAGAATTACCACAAGGGTGTTAATAGGACTGAAATCGTCAAGTGCATGCACAAAGACGGGATATCCTCTACAGATTGGACAGACTTGTTCATCGCCCTCAACAAAATTTCCATGGTAGGCAAAAATGACTGAAGAAAAAAATAATAAACCTAGCTTTTCAGCTTATGGTTTCTCAAAGTCTTTTCAAGAAAAGTTGGCCATCCTTATTTATGAGGATAGGCCATTCTCTGACCAGATAGGGGAGGTTCTGCAGAACAGCTTTTTTGAGTACAAACATTTGCAGGTTTTTGTCGAAAAGGTTTACTCGTATAAGCAAAAGTACGAGTCTCACCCCACTGACTCGGCTTTTGAGACAATTCTCAGGGGTGAGCTAGATGACCATAGCGAGATATTAAAGAAACAAGTGAGAATGTTGTTTGCTAGGCTCATTGCCGGCAGAGAAGAGGAACACAAAGATCATAAGTATATTAAGGATAGATCCTTAAACTTTTGCAGAACTCAGAGCATCAAAAAAGCACTTCTTCATTCTGTTGACCTTTTGGACACGGAAGACTTTGATAAAGTCCTCAAATCTATTGAAGACGCATGCAAACTGGGGACGGACAACAACTTCGGCCACGACTTTATGAAGGATTTTGAAAAGAGGTTCGTACTAAGAGAGAGATCTCCGGTCACGACAGGGTGGAAAGAAGTAGATCAGATCACGGGCGCTGGCCTGGGCAAGGGCGAACTGGGCGTTGTTATCGCTCCGACTGGTGCTGGAAAGTCCATGGCACTGGTGCACCTTGGCGCACAGGCCGCCAAGAGCGGATTAAACGTGATTCACTATACTTTGGAGCTAGCAGATACTGTCGTTGCGAAGAGATATGATTGTTGTATTACCGGCTTCACTTTGAACGCACACTATGGATTAAAAGATGAAATTTATGAAAAAATTAGTTCCCTTTCCCTTGGCAATCTCATAGTTAAAGAATACCCGACGAAGACCGCATCTACTCAAACTTTGCGGAATCATCTGGAAAAATTAAGAAAGCGAGACATCAAGATAGACATGATAATTGTTGACTACGCAGATCTATTGAAACCAGTTTCAGCCCAAAGAGAACTTAGGAACGAACTAGGTGGAATTTACGAAGATCTTCGTGCGATGTCTCAACAGTATGAATGTCCTGTATGGACGGCCTCACAGACAAATAGAGCGGGATATAATGCACAAATAGTGCAACCTGAACAGATTAGTGAAGCCTTTAATAAGTGCTTTATTGCTGACTTTATCTGCACTATATCGAGAACAGCAGAAGACAAGCAAGCGAACAAGGGAACTATGTATGTTGCTAAAAACCGCAACGGCCCTGATGGTATAGCCTATCCCATGTTCATTGACACTAGCTCGGTAGATATGAAGGTGTTCCCTAATGACGGGATGACCATCGAATCTGTCGAGAGAGAAAAGAAGCAAGATTATACCAAGGCAATGAAAGAGAAATATAAACAGTTTAACGACGCGAACAAGAAGGAGTCCAAAAATGCCCACTGAACCAGAAGTATCAACAGAGACAAAAAATAAAGAGTCCGAAGTAGCTACAAGGATATTGAGCGATATCACCGTATTTATGAAATATGCTCGCTATGACCACGACAAGAAGCGTCGAGAAACGTGGGAAGAAATAGTGAACAGGAACAAAGAAATGCACATGAAGAAATACCCAGAACTTTCTTTTGAGATCGAAAGGGCATATAAACTGGTTCATGCTAAGAAAGTACTCCCTTCTATGCGTTCTTTGCAATTCGGTGGCAAGCCTATCGAAATTAGTCCAAACAGAATTTACAATTGTGCTTTCATGCCGATGGACGATTGGCGTTCCTTCTCAGAGGCGCTATTTCTCCTGCTCGGAGGCACAGGCGTCGGATATTCGGTCCAGAGACACCATGTCGAAAAACTTCCTGAAATTCGCAAGCCTAGACACGACAAAAAGAAGCGTTTTTTAATTGGGGATTCCATTGAGGGCTGGGCAGATGCAGTAAAGGCCCTGATGAAGTCTTATTTCACAGGTGGTGCAGAGATAAACTTTGATTTCTCTGATATTAGACCAAAAGGTGCCAGACTTGTGACATCTGGCGGAAAAGCACCCGGACCAGAGCCATTGAAGATATGTATTAGGCAGATAAAGTCAATTCTTAACGAGGTACCAGACGGTGAGCAGCTTTCCTCTATTCAAGTACATGACGTCGTTTGCCATATCGCTGATGCGGTTCTTGCTGGTGGCATTCGTCGTGCTGCTCTTATATCGCTATTTTCTGCCGACGATGAAGAAATGATCTCCTGTAAATTTGGTAATTGGTGGGAAAAGAATCCACAGAGAGGCAGAGCAAACAATAGTGCAGTGTTGCTTCGCCACCAGATAGATAAAGAATTTTTTATGGATTTATGGAAGAAAATTCAATTATCCAACAGTGGAGAACCGGGCATTTATCTATCAAACGATAAAGACTGGGGAACAAACCCATGTTGTGAAATTGCACTAAGGCCATATCAGTTCTGCAACTTGTGTGAAGTGAATGTCTCCAACATTGAGAGCCAGGAAGACCTGGAAGAAAGAACCCGCGCTGCAGCCCTGATTGGCACATTGCAGGCTGGATATACGGACTTTCACTATCTTCGCTCGGTGTGGAGAAAGACGACCGAGAAAGATGCCTTGTTGGGCGTCGGTCTTACTGGCATCGGCTCAGGCGTTGCACAGAAGTACGACATGAAGGCAGCCGCAGCAGCCGCAAAAGAAGAAAATAGAAGAATAGCGAAACTAATCGGCATTAAGCCAGCAGCTCGCGTAACTACCATTAAGCCAGCAGGCACCTCGTCACTGGCTCTAGGTTGTAGTTCGGGTATTCACGCTTGGCACAATGACTACTATGTTCGACGTATTCGAGTGGGCAAGAACGAATCTATTTATGGGTATTTAAGCCAGTGGCACCCAGAGTTGGTAGAAGACGAATATTTCCGACCACACGACACTGCAGTGATCAGTATTCCTCAAAAAGCGCCAGAAGACGCAATTCTTCGTCATGAGCTTGCAATTGACTTGCTTGAGAGAGTGAAGTGGTTTAACAAAAAATGGATCAGACCAGGCCACATCAAGGGCCAGAATACTCACAATATTTCAGCTACCGTATCAGTTAGGGAACATGAGTGGGATATCGTTGGCGAGTGGATGTGGGAAAACAGAGGACACTTTAATGGTCTTTCAATTCTGCCATATGACGGCGGAACATACGTCCAAGCTCCTTTCGAGGACTGTGATGCAAATACATACGCAGCAATGATGGAGACTCTATCTTCCGTTGACTTGCGCTTTGTGGTTGAAGACGACGACAACACCAATTTGTCCGGTGAGCTAGCTTGCGCTGGCGGTGCATGCGAAATAAAGTAAAAAGACACTTGACTTTTCATTTATGTGTGTTATACTAAGAGAGCCGAAAGGCTCTTTTATTATTTTGAAGGAGATAAAATGACAGAATATCGTGTTGCTAGCAAAAGTTTGCGTGAAATTGAAAAAGAAGAAAAACTCTCTACAGAGGAGCATGTGGCCAACTACATTAAGTCAATCGCCAGTATCGAAGAGTGTATTGAGCCTTTCAAGGAGCAGAAGAAGGCTCTCAAGCAGAACTATGTTGAGAATGGGTGGCTTGAGAAGGAAGACATCAAGCTCGCTATGAAAGCATATAGAATGTTTAAAGACGAGGTTGACTTGGAGCAGCTTCGGGACTTCTATGAGACAGTCGGAAGGAGTATCCGATGAAGGTATACCCAAAAAACAGAAACCTTTTGATAGAGATTCTGGAAGATGAAACTGAGGAGACAGGTATCCTCCTTCCGGATGATTATCAGATTATTAAAGACTTTGTTGTTGCAAAAGTCTTAGCAGTTCACCCCTCTGTTGCAGAAGAGATCCAAGAGGGTTCTCTGGTTGTTGCAGAGGCGAATATGGTTCGCAAAGTAGAAGTAAAAGGTGAAGAACACTATTTACTACAAGCGAACTATGTTCTGTGCGAGGTTAAATAGCCCGACTCATAAAAGGCTATTTTCAAGGAGGTACCCCGTGGAACGTTTGCTATCCAATACAATATATGATAATAAACGAGAAACTGAAAAAACAATCCAGGCGTTTTCGCCGTATGGTTTTAAGTCCCATCCTTGTTGTTGTTGTGCCATCTTCGATGTTCGTACTGGCAACGCAAAACTCTGAGCTTATATATGAGTTCTTGGTGTATGCGACGTATTATTGCAGCATATTATCCTATAAGGTAGGAGAGGTAATCTCTTGTGTTGTGGGATGTATCGCAGGAAGCAGATAGAAACTTGATAGACATTGTTATAGGAAATTGTATAGGAGCCTTGAGACACTCTTTCCACCACGGCGTACCACTCTTCATGAATGGCGAGCCCCCGTTTACCTTTTCCGAAGAGCGAGAAGAATGGGATAAGCTGTACGCCTGCCTGTCTCTCAAGGGCCTTGTTCCCTTCGGCGATATAATGTCCACCGTAACAGTGTTGCCAGAGGAAAACAAAATAGAGGCTCGTGCACGAGGGGTGAGGAGATACTTTGAGTATGCAAACTTGTGGCTCTATAGTGACGAAAATGTAAGCGGCCTAGAGCTCTACTTAGATGAGCCAAACGAAGAGAGGGAAGTTTACGACATATTCCACATCAAGAACGTCCAGCCCTCTACTTTAGTGAACCTAACTCAAGACCAAGACTTTATGAGAGAGTTATTCACCTTCTCTATTCACAGGGAGACATTCTATTGCTCTGTGTCTAGAATGACAAAAGAACAACTAACGGACACGGAGTATTCGGAACCAATTGTGCGCCTAAGTTTGTTCGACGTTCTTTCTAGTAACGGGGTTCTTGGCTCGAAGAATGGCTTGTGCAAAAAGACGGGTAACGCAAAAAGAATATCAATAAAGATAGACCATAGACAGAGAGTTATCAAGAGAGCGGGAATGAACAAGTATTCGGACATTGAGAATATTCACTTCCGCGAAACGTTTAATAAATTGTCCGAAATAGAGTATAATCTATTAGATGAGCCACTCAAGCCATTTAGCGGGAATAATCCCTATCTGCAAAAGAGGAACGTACTTCGACACGCCATTGCATGATTGCATGCTAATGTTGAAGAACGGATACACACTTCTACAAAACGCTATCAACGAATGTTTGGCTGCAGGTTGTGACACGGTGTGGATAGTTTCTCAGTACAGAGATATCGCGTTCGTCAAAGACCACATTGGTGAGTGGGCTTATGACTATAACACTTATGAATATAAGGTTTCAACCAGCAATGTTCCGAAGGTACCGATATATTATGTCCCCATCAAGCCAAGGGACCAGAACATTGGCCGACTCACCTACCCGTGGGGAGCTATTCATGGTTCTTTCATGGCATTCCGGATAGCAAAGGGACTAAGCAAGTGGATAACCCCAGACAACTACTATGTGTGCTCTCCTTATAAGGCTTGTGATATTTCAGGCATCATTGAAAACAAAAAGGTCTTTCTGGATAGAGACAAGCCAACTATAGTATCGTGCGGTCAGGAGTCGTTGCTTACATCTAACAACTTGTCTTTTACTATAAACAAACTTGTCTTTAACAAGGCGAGAAGAAGAATTAGGATAGACGGAAAAGAAAGGCTCCAAGATGTATTTGACATCTTCCAGGAAATAGACCACAACAAGGTCGAGGTAGAGTGGCACCAAGACATAACGTCTTGGGAAAGTTACGAAAATTTTATTTCTTCAAAAAAAGATATAGATATGCGCTCAAAAGACTTGATTCCTGGAAAAAAATGGAGTATAATAGAGAGCTGAGGAGGGATCAATTGAAAAGAGGAGATCTCGTGGTGTTCTTTGTCAACCAAGAAGGTGAGTATAATTCAACATCCTTCCATTTGACAGGTTCGAGAGAGAAGACATTCATCGGCAAGATAACTTCCGGTATTGTCATGAGCGAGAATGAGCATGCATCATACACTTTTTGTAAGGTTTATACAAAGTCAGGAACACACTATATCAGCATACATGATATGTGTTTAGCAGAGGAGTTTTTATATGGAAAGAAAGAAAAGTAAAATTAAGTTCGTTGGCCTTCATGCACATTCGGTTGCTGGTAGTCCTTTCGATGGCCTTGGATACCCACAGGATCACATGAACTTCGCGTATGGAAATGGTAGCGATGCCCTTGCTCTCACTGACCATGGCAACATGAACGGCCTAGCATACCAAGTTCTTCATGGCAAGAAGATGCAGGCAGAGGGTCGTGAGTTCAAGCCCATTTACGGCGTTGAGGCTTATTTTGTTCCGAGTGTCGAGGAGTGGCGCAAGGTAAAGGATGAGTATGACGCCGGAAAGAAGACGAAGAGCAAAGAAGACGCGAGTGGCACGACAGTCGAGGACGAAGATGCTTCCAAATCCCTTATCAAGAGTCATATCAACAAGCGCCGGCACCTTGTGCTGTTGGCACAGAACCAGACGGGCCTCACGAACTTATTCAAGATGATATCAAAGTCATATTCCCCAGAGAACTTCTTTCGATACCCTCGCGTTGACTATGAACTCCTTGCTGAGAACTCCGAGGGCATCATTGCCGCCTCTGCTTGCATGGGTGGTATTTACGCTGGAGATTTCTGGGAGAACCGCGAAGAGAGCGAAGAGGCTGTCCTCGATGCTATGCGCGAGACAACTCGACGCATGGTCGAAATATTTGGTGACAACTGGTACGGTGAGCTGCAGTGGAACGCCATTCCCGAACAGCATGAAATTAACAAGTATGTTATTCAGGTGTGCGGCGAGATGAATGTTCCTCTCATCTCTACTGCGGATAGTCACTACCCATCGCCAGACCTATGGAAAGATCGAGAGCTTTATAAGAAGCTTGGGTGGATTTCCAAAGGAAAGGGCATGGACTCGGAACTCCCAGAGAGCCTGAGTGACATGTCTTATGAGTTATACCCCAAGAACGGTGATGAGATGTGGGAGTCCTACAAGAGATACTCTGAGAAGTGTGGTGTCGAGTATGACGATAAGTTGGTGTTGGGGAGCATCGAAAGAACACACCAGATTGCTCACGAGAAGATAAAAGCCTTCTTCCCGGATAACACTGTTCGTTTGCCTGACTTTGTGGTACCAAAAGGCCAGACCGCAGACCGCGCTCTCATCTCTCAATGTATCGAGGCCCTAAAGAAGAAGGGCATGGCAAAGAATATGGAATATGTCAATAGACTAAAGGGAGAGCTAGAGGTCATCTCAGATCGCGGCTTTAGTAAATACTTCTTGACAATGAAAGCTATTTCTGATAGAGTATCATCTAAACAGCTTGTCGGCGCAGGACGTGGTTCTGCTGCAGGGTCACTGGTGTCTTATGTTTTGGACATTACACAAATTGACCCCATCAAGTACAAGCTCCAGTTTGAGAGGTTTCTACGCAAAGATGCTACTGACTATCCCGATATCGATTATGACTGCTCCGAACCAATGGAAGCAAAGGAGATGCTTATTGAAGAGTGGGGCGAGGACACCGTTGTCCCAATTACCAACTGGAACACATTGCAGTTGCGCTCGCTTATCAAAGACATTTCGAAGTTATACGGCATTCCCTTTATTGAGGTCAACACAGTGACCAGCAAGATGATGCGTGAGGCTACTCCAAAAGCTAAGGCTGCCAAGGGGCAGACTGCGGGTGTATATGTTCCGACCTTTGAGGAGGTCATGCAGTATAGCGATAGTCTGAGGAACTTTCTTGAGAAGTATCCCGACGTGAAGACTCATGTTTTAAATCTGTATGGCCAAGTGCGCTCTGCCTCGCGTCACGCTGGTGGTTGTCTCGTTGGTGAGCAGCTTACGAAGTACATGCCCATCATCGCCTCTGGTGGGGTAAGGCAGACTCCGTGGTCCGAAGGACAGAACGTCAGACACTTGGAGCCCATGGGCTTTATTAAATTTGATATTCTTGGACTAGCCAGTCTCCGTATGGTCGAGGGAGCTATCCGACATATCTTAAAGAGACATATGAAGGTTGAGAACCCAACCTTTGAAGACGTCCAGAACTTTTACAACGAGAAGCTTCACCCTGGAGCTATCGACTTTGATAACCAAGAGGTCTGGAAGAACATCTTTCATGAAGGAAAGTGGACAGGAGTATTCCAATTCACTAATGATGGAGCTCAGAAGTTTTGTAAACAAGCAAAGCCAGAGTCGCTAATGGACCTTTCCGCCATTACCTCTATCTTCCGTCCGGGTCCATTGTCTGCAAATGTAGATAAGCTTTACGTTGCAGCGAAACTGAACCCTGATGAGGTAGAGTATGGCCACCCACTGTTGAAGGAGATTCTCGAAGAGACTTATGGTTTCATTATTTTTCAAGAACAGTTGGCATTGATCGCTCACAAGATGGGAAAGAATGTCTCTCTTGATGAAGGTAACTTACTTAGAAAGTTGCTGACAAAGAAAGGCACCGGCAAAGGCAAGAAGGAGTTGGACAAGATCGAGAAGAAGTTTCTTGAGGGTTGCACCGATAAAGGCATGCGCCTTGAAGACGCAGAGATCATCTGGAAGAAGATGGAATTCTTCTCTGGCTATGGCTTCAACGCCAGTCACGCAGTTTCATATGCGACTCTATCCTATCAGTGTGCTTGGTTGTTGAACTACTATCCAGCAGAGTGGACTGCAGCATTCTTGGATAAAGAGCCCGAGAACAGAAAAGAGGCAGCTATCAACACTGCCAAGAGCCAGGGCTTTGCTATTCGAAGTTTGGATATCAACAACTCCGGTAGGGTGTGGGAAATCTCCGAGGATGGCTCTACGCTCATTCAGCCCCTTACATCAATTAAGGGCTTGGGACTCACGGCCATTGAGCAGATAGAGGGAGCCCGTCCGTTTAAGGATGTTGAAGACTTTCTTTTCAATGAGAAGATTACCTACAGTAAATTAAACAAGAAGGCCCTCGACGTGCTGTGTCGCTCTGGTGCATTGAAGCCTCTAATGGATGACCGCTTCAAGGGAGATCGCCATTTCTGGTTCTGTGTCGCTTTCGATAGACCTCGCAAGGAGAAGAACCTTGAGGAAAACTTGCTGAAGGCCGAAGACTTTCTCTTGTCCGAAGGCGAAGGCTTGGACTTCTCTAATGAGGAGAGGATCGAGAACTTGGTAAACTTGACAGGGATCTTTCCCATGCATTTGGTTGTCAACGACTCGGTTATCCGCAGGTTGAGAGAAAGATACGTTCCACCCATCTCAGAATACGATCCAGAGTTAGGTGCTGTGTGGTTCATTCCACGCAAAGTGACGTCGAGAAAGACCAAGAATGACAAGACTTATTGGATCGTAGAAGTAATTGATGAAAATAATGTCTTGACAAGTATCAAGTGTTGGGGTATAAAAGAGGGTAAGGATTCGATTACTATTAATCACCCTTACATGGCTAGACTGCAGTATGACGAACAATGGGGTTTTTCTTGCAGAAGCATCCGACATCAGTTTAAGATGTTGGGATAGGAGAGAGTATGAGTTTTGCATTCTTAGGCGACCTTATGGTAGTCACAGCAATAAACTTTGTGATCGTAACGGGGATAACATTCGGAGTCCTTTATACTATTGACAAGATTAACGAGAAGAAAGACAAAGAGTAGGAGTAGAGTATGTTATTAAACACAGAACAAAAGAACTTCTTAGAAGAGCACTCAAACGCCTGGTACGCAGCAGCTAAGCCACTGGTGGACAAGATGGTAGCCCTGTCAGGCTCAGAAAGCCTGCAGGCCAAGATTGAGGATGCGATCTACAACACCGCCTTTGCCATCCATTGCAAGACTTACGACGGGTTTGAAATGCTAAGGGCACTGCTTGACGAGGAAAATCTGGCAGACCTGCCAACCGGAGCAGTTGAGAGATTCGAAATACTCGACATTTTTCCCAAGGGCCATATCTTGCGGGAGAACGAAACTTTCAAAAAGTTTCGATATACAATGCTAGAGATATCAAACAAAGGGAAGGGAAAGGCAGAGCTTCTCTCCTTAATGATCCTGAAAGGTGCAGTCCCCTCCATTGGGGATGAAGATGTTAGCGTTTCCACCGAAGACAAAAACCGTCACATCGAAGTGAAGGCAGGCAACGCAACATTGAAGGGAACATCAGATGCATCTCTCCGAGCCCTCGACGCCTATCTCGATGAATACTACCCAGGCCGAAGAAAGGTGAGGGGCTCTGCAGCTCAATTCGAGACTGATGACATCTCGTTGGTAGAAAAGATGCTGGAGTGTGTTTACGAGCTTGACGATGCAGCGGAACAGCGTATCATTGGGTGTTATGCAGAGACTGTAAAACTTCCCATGAAAGAGAAAATTCACGAGAGGAAGCAAGCCGTCGGCTTTGAGATAATGAGAAAATACAAACTCATTGATGGCTTTGATACCCTAATGTTCTTTAAACCACACGAGCAAGGCATTTCTGTTTGCGTGATAAATGATATTAGCCTTGACAACAAGAAGAAGATATGCGATAATATCAACTTTAAACCACAGACCAAGCGCGGCGGTGGTACACAGGCGGTTGGTGACGGATATACAGATGCAGAGTTACGTCTGCAACAGGAGAAACAATGACTGATTACACAACATACGGAGTTCGATACCTCGGCTCAAAGAACAAGATCATGCCCCTCATTGCAGAAGTTATTGAGGGACTAGAGGTAAAAGATAAAACATTAATAGATGTGTTCGCAGGCACGACCAGAGTAGCTCAGACTTTCAAGAAGCTTGGCTACAAGGTAACGACCAGCGACATGGCTTGGGCTACCGAAGCATACAGCAAGGCTTTCATTTGCAACAATGGTAACATGAGCCATCTCGAAGAGCACATCGACATCATGAACAAGATCGAGCCCACTGCAGGCTGGCTAACAGATAACTACTGTGACGTCTTGTCGAAGGACGGCAACGATAATGTTGTCCGGGTATGGAAAAAGAAGAACGGTATGAGAGCAGATGCAGCCAGAGACTATGTTGAGTCACTAGACATCTCAGACGTTGATAAGCACTATCTTATTGCTTGCATTATATTTGCTCTTGATAAGGTTGACAACACTGTTGGCCTGCAGCAAGCATACTTGAAAGAGTGGAAGAGTACCCGCTCCAGCGAAGATATGAGGTTCAAGATGTTGCAAACTGTCCCAGGGCCAACCGGAGAACACCTCACTGGCGATGCCTTGCTGTTGGAATATCCAGAAGCATCAATTGCGTACATTGACCCGCCATACACTGCGGCTGATTACTCCACTTACTATCACATATGGGATAGCATTACTAAGTGGGACAAGCCAGAGGTCGGGCTAAAAACAAATAGACGCATTGACAGGGTTAAGTCCGGAGAGAAGAGAGATATGAATATGGCCAGTCCTTGGTATTCCGCAAAGGGAGCATTGGATGCAACCAAGAAGCTGGTAGACAGACTGCCAGTTCAGTATTGTGTATTCTCTTATAGCGACGAAGGTCTTATCTCTTACGAGGAAATGATTGGTCTTTGCGAGCAGTACAAGAGTTACAAAGTCCATTCAAAGATTCATGATCGTCACGTCATGTCCAGAATTGGTGCAGGCGGAGACAAGGCTGAGAAGGCCAAGAAAAAGAAGAACGTTGAGTTCGTCATTGTTATCGAAAAGGAGTTAAAATGATTATTGAAATGAAAAGAGTTCGAGAGAACATTAAACCACCAACTCGTTCAAACCCAAGCGACGCAGGCTTAGACTTGTATTTCAACCCTGGGTATGAGGGCTTGCTTCCTCACCCTGAGCGCGATGCAGTTACTATCGAGCCTGGAGACAGTGTGTTACTGCAGACTGGCTATCGCTTTGGTGTCCCTCATGGCTATATGCTGGAGATCAAGAACCGTAGTAGCGTTGCTTCTAAGAGAAGCCTTGTTGTCGGTGCATGCGTTGTTGACAGTGGCTACGACGGAGAGGTCTTTGTTAATATCCACAACATTGGCAAAAAGACGCAAGTTGTAGAGCCAGGAACCAAGATTGCACAAGCAGTGATGATTCCCGTGGTCCACTTCCGAGCCCTGGAGACAAATGCAGAGCCATATGATTGGTACCCTATCACCATCTCAGAGCGTGGTGAAGGAGCTCTTGGTAGCACTGACGGTGGTGCCCAATGAAAAAGTACAATAAACTTGTTCGGGATGGCATTCCCGACATATTGCAAAAAGAGGGAGGTGATTTTTTTCTTAAAAAAGCGAAAAGCGATAGAGAGTATTTTTATTGTTTGAGAAATAAGCTTGTCGAAGAAGTGGCAGAGTTCTTGACAGATCCGAGCATTGAGGAGTTGGCGGATATCCACGAGGTCATCCTCACCCTCGCGTTTGAACTTGGATATACTCAGGCCGACCTCGACGACGAGCGCCTCAAGAAGCGCCGCGACCGAGGCGGGTTTTCCGAGCGGTGGGTATTATTAGAGGCTTAGGCGCTTGCGCCGCCGAAATCGCCCCAAATTTTTTTCTAAAGGACAGCATATGAAGTTGGGTTTGTCATACGATGACGTGTTAATCGTACCAAAGTATAGTAAAATAAAGACTCGCACAAAGGTTGACGTGTCTGCCACGATGGATAAGTACACCAAGTTGGACGTGCCATTGATAGCCGCACCCATGGATACCGTGTGCGGAGTTGACATGGCAAAGGCACTATATCTAAATGGAGCCATCGGTATCTTACATCGCTATAACAGCATTGAAGAACAGGTGGCGATGTTTGGCGACGTGCGCGAGGCGAACGCAGAATGCGGCGTAGCTATCGGTGCTACCGGAGACTTCATGGAGCGAGCCGAGGCTTTGTTTACTATTGGATGTGAGTTCTTTTGTATCGACACTGCTCACGGACATCACCTCCATGTAAAGAAGGCCATCACAGACTTGAAGGCTATTTTCCACAACAACGTACACGTCATGGCAGGCAATGTTGCTACCGCTCTTGCATGCGAAGACCTGCAGGAATGGGGGGCAGACTCTGTTCGGGTTGGCATTGGCGGCGGCAGTTGTTGTTCTACTAGAATTGTTACTGGGCATGGCATGCCAAACTTTACAGCGGTGCAAGAATGTGCTGCAGCAGACACTGGACTTACCATCGTTGCTGACGGTGGCATTAGGAGCTCCGGAGACGCCGTTAAAGCTCTTGCGGCAGGTGCCGACGTTGTGATGGTAGGCTCGCTGCTAGCGGGGACTGACGAGGCTCCTGGGAAGCGTAAAAAGGATAGGAAGGGCAAGTCATATAAGGAGTTGCGCGGCATGGCATCGGAAAAGGCACAAAAAGACTGGCGAGGCCAAACTTCTGTCGTTGAGGGTGTGTCGCATCGAGTACCATGCAAGGGGCCTGTGGAAAAAATTATAAAAGATTTTGCTTCTGGTGTGGCAAGTGGCCTGTCTTATTCTGGGGCAAAGAACATTAAAGAGCTACAAACGACAGCTGAGTTTGTTCAACAGACAGGGGCTGGAACAACAGAGAGCCGGCCACATATCTTGGATAACGGATGGAAGTGATGACTGACAAGAAGCCAGAGTATGGCCGCATTAAAATGCCAAAGAAGTTATACTTCCAGTCTTTCGACGAGATGTATGTAAAGCTCAAGAACAAACTGGTCTTCGATGGTGTTGGTTTTGGCACGTTCATGAGAACGTTGGTTCAGAGTTATATTGATGACGACCCAAGGCTAGTGGAGATAGTTGCAGAGATGAAGGAAATAAAGAACATTCAGAACTATCCTAAATATCGCAAGATCTCCCTCGAAGAGAGAGAAGTGGGAAAAGAAATTCACAGAAAGTTTATGCATGGCTTGACAGAAGAGGAGCTAGAAAAGATATATGATTTTATTGACAACGAGGAGGAGGACTTAGATGAAATATAAATTTAACATTGTCGAAGAGTTGGTGGCGAACGACAGTAAGCTAATAGACAACTTTGAGGTGCCAGAATGTACCCGCATGTGCTACAGATACGATACTGCGTGTCCGAATAAGACATGCCGAGGGTGGATTAAATACAAAAAGGACTATAATTGTGCTTACGCATCGGTTCAAAATAACGAAAAACTAACGCTCAGTGAAACAGCATCTCGACTAGGGGGCTTGAGCAACGTGAGAATACTGCAAATACAAAATACCGCCATACAAAAGATGTATAAGGCATTTTCAGAAGAATAAATTATTACTTTTAGTACTTTTACTAACTTTGAACACTATTTATAGGTGTATTTTGCCCCCTGTGGGCCACAAAACTCAAAAAGGGAGATCTTTGAAATGACTAACAAAAAAGAAAAACTTTTAAATGAAGGCACTATTCGTCGCTTTATGACGCTTGCTAACATTGACAGCCTTTCTGAAAACTTCGTTGCCGACAAGTTCGTTAAGGAAGAAGAAGAAATTAAAGAAGAAGAAATTACGGAAGAAGAAGAGACAACTTCTGAAGCCAAAGACGAAGCTATTGACGAAGAAGTCGAGCTTAAAGAAGAAGAAGTTTCTGAATCTGAAGAGACTGTCGAAGAAAGCGAAGAGAAAGTAAACGAAGAAGACACCACTGACGAAGGATACGAGATGGGCGAAGAAGAGCCTGCCATGGAAGACCCAGTTGTGGATGACGAAGAAGTAGTTGACGACATGGGTGACGAAGAGTCCGAAACTGTCGAGCTTTCAGATGCAGACATCGCAGCACTATCACAAGCTTCCGCTGTTTTACAAAAACTTCTCGGAGACGCACAACCAGAAGAGGAAATGCCTGACGACATGGACGCTCCTGAAGGTGAGCCTGGAGACGAAGAACTTCCCCTAGAGGAAGAGAAGGTCGAAGAAGACACCGAAGAAGTAAAAGAAGAAGCAGACCCAATGATGGAAAACATTGTTGCTAAAGTTATCGCCGCTCTCAAAGAAGAGGCGAAGGCTTCTAAGAAATAAAAAAAGCTCCCTTAATTTTTTGAGCTCGTAGTGCTACAATGGTTAGTATTGCGAGCTTTTTTTATGGAGTTAAAATGACATTTGTATTATGTGCCTTGTGTTTGTTCATCGGATATACTTTAAGTTGGTTGCAGAGTCTATCACGAATAGGGTTGTATTTCGCCAAGATAGGCGTCATACTTGAGATGGAATCCCTCAATCTTGCAAGAGAGGTTGACACGAGAGTGACAGCCAGGCTAACAAGTCTGCGCGACCGTTGTATTCAACGTGGCGACAGCAAAGAGATTCTAAAGCTATATGAAAACGAGGACAGTGGAGACTTGAACGAGTGGAGGAAGAAGGTAATCGAGATCATCTCTGAGAACTTCCCGGAGCACGTTCGTAGAGAATTTACTCACAGAACATGGGAAGAAGCCATGAATAACGTTAATGCCTACTATTTACTTATAGAAGCCAAGAGGCTTCAGGAGAAAGATGATAGCAGGGAACACGATGGAGATGAAGTCTGATAACTATGAAACTGAACTGGTAGAAAGCTTCCTTGACAAGCTCATGGAAGACAGAAGGTTTTGCTATGTTAAGATGGGAGTCTACCATGCCGAGAAAGCATTTCTAATAAATTCAGTACTCCGCCATTGTCTCGCTAACAGACTAGGAAAGAAAATGTCCGAGAGTGAAATTCTCCGACACTTCAAGAACCTCAACAGGTTTCTTGATGATAAAGTAGAAATAAGGTGGCAAGATGGAAACATTGTTTACATTCCTACGGACCCTCCTAAGCATTATAAGTCCCGCAAGAAAAAGACCAAAAATAACGATTAGAAGCTCTGAAGCACTATATACTACACCAAGTGAAGTGCTCGGAGAACAAGAAATGAAATCTTCTATTATCATTGACGACAAAGAAATATCCATAGAGTGGGATAAGGTCGTAACTTACAAGACAAACCCAGAGTGGGGACTACCAGAAGACAACATGAAAAAAAGAAACTCCCACAGAGGAGTTAGAAGTGTTGTTGTACATTGGGATGGCTGCCTAGATTCAGAGATGTGCCACCGAGTAATTACAAACCGTGGCCTTTCAGTGCATTTTTGCATTGATACGGACGGCACAATAATACAGCTAATGGATGCCAATGATATTGCTTGGCATGCCCGTGGCGTAAACACCCAGAGTGTCGGTGTTGAAGTCGCAAACCCTGTATTCCTAAAATACCAAAACAAAGAAAACCCAAGACCAATATGGAAAGCAGACAAAGTACATCGCAGACAAGCCCCAGACCGTCTAGGTTTTTATCCGATTCAAGAAGAGGCATTGAGGGCGTTGGTCCAGACATTGTGTGGATACTACAGCCTTCCCATCATCACTCCGTCATGGAAGGGCACAATCAAAGACCCTCAGAAGTTTAAGGGAGTGCTTGGGCATTATCATATTTCATCAAACAAAACAGACCCTTTGGGGTTCGACTTTTCAAAACTATTCAAGAAGTAAGTGAGGAACAACTATGAGTTGGGATAAGAACATTAAAAATTATTACGATAACAAAAAGAAAACAAAGACCGCTGAAACGACCCCAGGTCTTCAAGAGCTTATCGAAGGCATCATAGACGAAATGCCCTCCCTTATTGATGAAACGTGGAACTCCACCAAGGAGTCAAAGTTCAGGAGAAAAGAGCCGGAAGAACTCAAAAATGAAGCCAAGGAGAAGGTGAGCAAAAAGGCGGTAAAGCAGTTTATTTTATCGCTCCCAAAGTATACTCCCACCGAAGCTTGGGGCGACCCAAAGTCTATGGAAAGAAAGCAGATTAATAGTATCTTCAAAGCTTTGTCTCGTGGCGGAGCAACAGTGGCAGATCGGCTGAAAAACTTTAACAGGGTTATTTACAACCCCACAGGCACTATTGGTTCTCGTGGCGGCGTTAGAGAGATCTTGGCCGGCCTTATTGCTCTTGAGTCACTCACTTCAGTTATTAGAAGTTTTAACGAGGCTTCAGCAGGTTTCGTTTTCGAGGGCTTCTTGGCAGCACTTTTTCAAGGCGAGCAAAGATCTGAAAGATCGGAAAAGGGAAACCTACCTATTGAGGATTTGGTTGCATTCACCACTATCAATGCAGCGGGGGGTGAAAAAGCAGTTAGCCTTAAACTCCTTGGTCAAGGAACGGACATCGAGGGGAGTTATACAAACCTAGTAGATGCCCTGTGGACAGACTGGCCAAATGGAATGCTGTATGTGATCGCCCGTAAGGACGGAAAAGAAATGTCTTTGGAGTCTTTTGATCTTCGAAAGGACAACTTCATTAACGCAATTGCCTATGTTGAGGAGGGCAAACTCTCTGCATCGGGTGCCAAGCTCTTTGCCCCTAAGACTGGTAGACTCGCAAGAAGTGCCGAGGGTATGATAAATAGGATCAAAAAAGCAATTGAAGCGAAGGATGAAGAAGGTGCATACGCTCTCTTGAAAATGACAAAGGGATACACCAGAAGCGACAAGGAGCAGACCAAAGCCGATGTTGAAGATGATGGAACTGGTCGCGACTTTGGCAACGTTGATATTGCATTTAATGATCCAACCCGATGGGGTGCACCAGAAAGATCGGAAAAATTTGATATATACTTTAGCCGAAAGCTGGGAGTAGAAAAACCACTTTTGAATCTGTGGAGAGGCATTGGAGACAAAGAGGAGATGCTGGACTCTCGCACACTAAAGCTGGTTCGGGATATAACCCTCTTCTATAATACTGCCTATGATGGGCTAAAAGATTGGGAAAAGCCACTACAGAAGAACCTTGGCAAAATGACGAGGAAATTCGAAAAAAGTTACTTGAGGCCAGTTAAGGCAGACTACGACAATGGGCAAATAAATAAGTTCTCCGATCTCTTTAACGCCTTGATGGACAAAAAGGAAGAAATAGTTCAGGAAGACAAAACCTATTACACCGTGGAGGAGAACAGAACCAGTTGGAAATACCACCAGGAACAAACAAAGCTCCTCACCGAAGGCGCTGGCGGAACACAATGGAACATCTCAACAGCACAGCTTCCAGGTATAAGGGGCATTGACCACGAGACAATTGGTACGCTCCCCTATTCAGGCGATGCTCTTTTTAAAATGGCCGAGAGGTATATTGATGTTTTGGAGAAAAGTTTAGCTGGAATTTTCGAAGAGGTCCAGTCTCTGTCGGAGAATGTTAATGGATACTTCTTTGCTCCTGAAGGGGATGCATCTAGAAACAAGGCAATTGCCAAGGGGCAAAAAGCCAGAGAGAACGCTGCCAACGTTGCAAAGAAGATCGAAACAGAAGTTAAATCTTACGAAGCAGGCGGAACTCGCGGCACAGGGAAAGAGATCCCAGGCGAAGAAATTTAGGAAAAAGACTTTACTTTCTCAAAAATATGTTTATAATAGAAGCAGGACACTTTGTCCTGCTTTTTTTGCGGGAGTAACTCAGTGGTAGAGTGCAACCTTGCCAAGGTTGACGTCGCGAGTTCGAATCTCGTCTCCCGCTCCACTTGCTAATGAAAGGTAATAACGAATGAAAGTATATGACGACAGCCAGAGCTTGAGAGATAAAATTCTAGAAGGTATTAACAAGTTGGCAGACAACGTAGCCAGCACATTGGGACCAAGAGGCCAGAACGTCATCCTACAGGGCAGCGACGGCCAACCTATCATTACCAAAGACGGGGTTACTGTCGCAGAATTTGTAGACTTTGAAGACCCGTTTGAAAACCTTGGTGCACAAATTGTAAAGCAGTCATCTCGCCAAACAAATGCAGTCGCCGGAGACGGAACTACCACTGCAACCATCCTTACGAGAGCTATCATGGTAGAAGCCCAGAAGTATATTGCCTCTGGCTATTCACCCGCTGAAATTAAGCGTGGTATTGATAAAGCTGTGGAGATTGTTTGCGAAGGACTGACCCAAGAGGCAAAGCCTGTTGAGAGTCTGGACGATATTGTCAACATTGCCACCATTTCAGCCAATGGCGACAAGACCATTGGTGAACTTATTGGCAAGGCCATTGAGCTTATTGGAGTTGATGGCTCCATTTCTATTCGGGAAGGAAGAACAAATGATACACATCTTGAGGTTGTTGAGGGTTTTCGTTTTGATAGTGGCATCGTTGCCGCTTCTTTCGCTACTGACGAGCGTCGAGGTCTTCTCAAATATGATAATGCATTGGTGTTAGTGACAGACGAAGTGATTGATGCAGTAGATGATGTACTCCCAGCCTTGGAGATCGCTGCTAGGGACAAAAGACCTTTCGTTGTTGTTGCTGATAACATCGAAGGACAGGCATTAGCAGCCCTTATTATGAATTCTATCAGAGGCACCATGAAGGTTGCCGCAGTCAAAGCTCCGAGATACGGAGAAGAGAGAAGAAACATTATAAAAGACTTGTGTGCCTCAACAGGAGCCACCCTCATCTCCAGAGAGACTGGGGTTTCCTTGAGAGAGGTGAAGCTTGAGCACTTCGGCACAGCAAAACATGTAGAGTCCAGCAAGTTTGAAACCACTTTTATTGGCGGCGCTGGAGATCCAGAAGTTATAGAAAAGAAGATTGCAGAAATATCTTCAGAGATTGAAAGTACAGAAGACATTAACTTGTGTCATACATTGCAAGAACGACTCAGCCGCTTGGCTGCAGGCGTGGCCATTATTAATGTCGGTGCACCAACTGAGATTGAAATGATAGAAAAGAAGCACAGAATAGAGGACTCGCTGGAAGCAGTGAAGTCAGCTCAAGAAGAAGGCGTTATTCCAGGCGGCGGAGTAGCTCTGTTGAGAGGAAGTGCCCTCCTGAAGAGTGTTGCTTTTGATAGTCCAGAGCAGCGTTGTGGCCTTGATATCGTCGCCAGGGCTTGCTCACATCCCATTAAACAGATGGCAAAGAACTCCGGCGTTAGTGCGGATGTTATTATAGAGAATGTTAATAACAAGGAAGAACACAGCTATGGCTATAATTTCTCTACACAGAAGTATGAAGATCTCGTTGAGCGCGGGGTGCTAGATCCAGTAAAGGTGACAAAAAATGCCCTACTCAATGCATCCTCCGCTGCATCAACTTTGTTGAACACGAAATATGCTATTGTAGATGATAAGTCCTAGCTCCGCAAACTACTTATAGTAGTCGGAGGAATGTACCATGCATGGCGACGAGCTCAATATAGGAACAGTCTTAGCCAAGATTTTTGGCAAGCTGGATGTCCTGAATATCAAGATAGACGAATTAAAAGAAAAACAAGAAGAGAGCAACATGGCCCTTCAAAAAGTAAAAGAATCTATATACGGTCCAGATCAGGGAATATATGCTCGAATAAGAGACTTAGAGCAGTGGAAATCAACTTCCACCAAAATGACCTGGATGCTCGTTACCGGCATGGTAAGCCTCGTGACTTTCTTTATTAAAGAGTTTTTTGATACTATTCAATAGGAGAAAAGAGATGAAAGTAAGAATGAGTTATGATATCGACGTTAAGAAGATCCCTTATGAGCTTAAAAAGAATAAGCAAGAAATTGCGGAGCTCCTTGCGAAGATAAGCAAGAAAATTGAAGACGTTGAGATAGTCGATGATATAAAGCAAATCAACGTGGGCCGCATCGTAGTAGAAGGTTGCGTAGAGGATTTAAACCAAGTATACGACAAGATAGAATCTCTTCTGGACTATCTAAAGAGTTACGCAGACGTGGCTCAGAAATTAAAGGACGAAGAGTTGAAGATGAAAGCAAGCGAAATGATCGAAGAGCAAACAATAGCAATAAAAGAGCAGGCCCAGACACTCATTGATGAAAGAACTAAAGAGTTTAACTCTCTTATAAAGGCCAGAGAAGATACTATAAAAGAACTTGAGAAGAGAGTGATAGATGCGGAAAACTCTTTGAAGGCTCAGGCTTCTCAACCAAAAGCAAAAAAGAAAAGCACGAGAAAAAAGAAAGATGTCTAACAAAGTTCATTTCGACATTGATAAGGTTGAAGAGATTTATACCGAATTTTTAAGCCAAATGATGAAAAAGGGTCACACCACAAACATTGAGGGGTATATTTACATATATGCTGCTGTTGAAATGATCCACCAACTCATTCACAGAAAAATGTTGGATATAGGCCTAAGCCATGACCAGCTCGATAGCCTCAAAAAGACAGCAGAGAGGGCAGGAATGGACATGGTTGCCAGAGCAAGTGGTCTTTATATAACGGAGAAAGATGGTGAAGCGTGAGTTTAGTATCAAATTTGTCTAGTGCGGCTATTATAGCGTTTCTTGTGTCGCACACTACAATATCAGAAAAGAAAATACAAGAATATACCCCAACAATTATCGAACATGCAAAGCAGAGCAACCTGGAGCCAGAGCTCGTTGCTGCAATCATCCAGGTTGAGAGCAGTTGGTATCCGAAAGCAGTGTCAGAAGCAGGCGCTTGTGGCTTGATGCAGGTGATACCAAAGTGGAATCCAAAGAAGGATGGCTCTCTTTATACTTGTGAAGAGTTAAAAGATCCTAAGACGAACATCAAGGTCGGCACAAAGGCCCTCCGCTGGTGGCTGGATCGCGCAAAGGGAGATCGAGAACTAGCCCTATGTGCATATAATGCAGGATATATCTGCTTTAAAAAGATGAGATATTCCTACGTCAAGAGAGTGATGAACGTATACTACACAATAAAAAGCAAATAAAGTATTGACACAGCTTTTAAGATACGTTATAATATAAAAAACAGTTTATTCGGAGGAAATATGAAAAGTATTTTACTTATAGCATTTGGCGCAATCGCTTGCGTGGAGCCAATGCCAGAATGGGTCGCAGCACCAGACCCAGAACCACCTCAGTGTTCTCACGAGTATCCCTTTGAGGAAGCTCCCGACGAGTGCACGTCCAATTCTTATGGCGTTTGTTGTTCTTGGACATTTGACGAGTCTGACGGAGGTACCTGCAGATACGACTACTGTGCTTATGGTTCACAGGATTGTGAGTGGGAGCTTCAGTATAAGGACTGCAACTCGTGAAAGCTCTAGATGTTATAATAATAGTGTTCTCAACCCTTTTTGTTACGGGACTGTTTCTTCTCTCGTTGAGCAGTTATGTGGTTCCGTAGTGAAACTTGTGGGGGGCAAGGCAATGGTCACGACGGTGGCTAATGGCATGCCGATGCTGCTCATTCCGGTTCGACTCCGGAACCCCCTTTTTTTTAAGCACTCGTAGCTCAACTGGATAGAGCATCGGCCTTCTAAGCCGAGGGTTGCAGGTTCGAGTCCTGCCGAGTGTGCCAGCATAACGGATAGCCGATGAAAGTACTAATAAGTTCATGTGTTCTGGGCAACAAGGTCAGGTGGAATGGTGCCGACAAACACAGACCAGACGTTCAAGAGTGGGCGAAAGAGAATGGTATAACACTTGTACCTGTTTGCCCAGAACACGAACTTTTTGGTACCCCTCGCCAGAATATAAGACTGATGCAAATTGGCGACGAGGTTCACGGAAAGATGGGAGGAGAGAATGTCTATCCATCTATGATGTCAAAGTCGGAAGAGATATTCTCCAGGCATCCGGATGCAGTTGGTTTCATTGGTATTGCAAACTCGCCCTCGTGCGGCATGTCTGTTGGTGTTAAGAGTCGAGGCTCAGTGATGAAGGGGACCATGCATCTACGGTCCCCAGTTCCATCGTGTGAAGTAAATCAGCTAAAGAACGAGGGAGGGCGAGAAGTTTTTCTTACTCGCTTGTATAAGTATGCTTTCACCAAGAGTGCTTGACATTCCGTTCAACTTCGTGTTATAATGTCCCAACCGGGAGGCATCATGGAAATACAAGAGATCACTTTAGACGAAAGAATTGAAGAAGCCATTCGTTTTAAACAAGAGAATGACCCAGAAGACCAAAGTATTATAGACTTTTTGCAGTCCCTCGCTAATAGTTACCATACATACGGGAGACTCACCTACCGCCAGCACCGAGCTTTCGAAAAGATAGAAAGTTTTACAAAGCCTGAAGTGATAGAAGAACATAACAAGTGGAAAGAAGAGTACAGAAAGGAACACAGAGAAAAGGCTCTCGTGATTGCCAACCAATATTTCTTCGGCCCAGGAGGATACTATGCCTCCATGTCTACTCGCATTCTAACTGATGACAAGTTCGTACCTTCTCGTACAGCATATGAAAAGATGTGCGACAACAAGTATGCAAACAAGGCATATCATGAAATTACCAGAGAACCAAAGTATTCCATCGGCTCTCTTATCATGTTGCGCTCTGCAGCCACTGTTAGGCAGGACATGAGGGGTCACTTGGCCATTGTCATAAAAAACAACTACCAATATATCTCATCCTTCGCAAAAGGCTCGAAGAAGTACAGCATAGTTTTGGTCGGAAAGAGGCAAGCTCTGGTGGTATGTGAGGAAAGACACATAAAAAGAGAGCTTTGATACACATTTCACACACCTGACACATAACTTTTCTACTTTTCTGATATAGTTATAATATGTCGAACAAATTACCTGAACAATTTATCAATGAAGTTTTTATGAAAAGGCTGGACCACATGAAGCTCGACCCTGATCAGACCATCCCTGAAGACTTCGACATTACCCTTGTTGATGATGACAGAACCTTCACCGACGACGATAAAAAAACTTTACAATTTTTTTAAGAGCCCTTTGTCTTTTGTACTCATATTTACTATATGACATACCGAGAATTCAGAGGGACAGCACTTGGCAGATAAAAAGCTTTATGTGAAGTGTGCCTGTATGACTTGTCGAGGGAAGCGAGGCCTGAGCTGTCACTATTGTGATATTGATGGTAATATTTTTGTTGAAGCTTCTTTCAAAACTGTGGTAAGGTACTTAAATGATATGGATGAATGCACACTTAAAGTGGAGATCTTGGACAAACTAGGCCAGGAATAGCAAAAAAAACCGCTTGTAAGCCTTGGAAAAGTGATTTATAATAGTTTTTGATCATATTTATATTATGAGAAAAAAAATGTCTAGGTTTTTTTCGGTTAGCGCCATAATGCTTTTGGTGTTAGCTGCATGCCCACAGTGCGATGAACAACTGACACGCTTTTGCCCACCACCAGAACCTTGTGCCACCGGCACAGACGGAGAAGTCTTGATAGGCATTGACCTTCAAGGCCTGACTGAGTTGGGCGAGTGTTCTTTTGGCACAACGGTGTGCGATAATAGAGACTACTCAGTTACTTGCGAAGAATACCTCGGACCACAAGACGAAGAGTGTAACGAAAAGGACGATGACTGCAATGGCCTTATCGACGATGGCCTGTCAGAAGACAAGGACGGCGATGGCTTCAACTCATTAGAGTCGTGCTTGAATGCACAAGACTGCGATGACACAAATCCAGACATTAGACCAATGAGAACTGAGGTTTGCAATGGTTATGATGATAACTGCAACGGTGAGATAGATGAGATACCCCCTGTGGAGTGCTGGACGGGCTCTGAAGACGTTATCTTCTCCGATACCACTCCGTGTGCCACTGGCATCATGAGATGCACTGACGGGCAAATGACGAACTGTGAGGGGCAAGTGTTAGATGAGCAGGAAAGGTGCGACGGAGTTGATAATGACTGTAACGGTATTGTTGACGACGACCCTGTTGAACTTAGTTCACTGAACCAGAGGGTATGCGGTTTCAGCGATGTCGGTATTTGCGCCTATGGCTTGGAATATTGTGTTGAAGGAGATCTTAAATGTTTTGATGCTGTCATGCCAATGAATGAAACGTGCAACAACCTCGACGATGACTGTGACGGAGCGACGGACGAGAACTTATTTCAACCATGCGAGTCTATTTGTGGCCCAGGTATGGAAAAGTGCCTCCTCGGTCGATGGGCTTTCTGTGACGCCCCACAACCCACAACAGAGCTTTGTGATGAGATTGATAACGACTGCGACGGAGAAATTGACGAGGGGTGCCTTTGTATAAAGGACGAAATACAGGTGTGCAGAGAAGACATTTACGACACTGAGGGCAACCTCCTCAACTGTGGCTTTGGTATGCAGGTCTGTGATGAGTTTGGAGTTTGGGGAACATGTGTTTACCAAGGCATCGAGCCGGAGATTTGCGACAACTGGGATAACGACTGTGACGGCAACATCGACGGGATAGTTTCCATGTGCGGCAACAATCCAAACTTGCATGGCATTGGCCAGTGTCGTCTGGGCACCACCACCTGCGAAGTAGGTGCTTGGGGTAACTGCGTAGGGGAGATACTGCCAGAAGAAGAGGTGTGCGATCAGATAGACAATGACTGTGACGGAGAGATAGACGAAGACTTGAATGCACATGACAAAGTGGACATGGTATTTGTCATTGACACTTCAGGCTCCATGTGTCCCTACATCGAAGCTCTAGCAGAAGGCATTGCATCATATGTTGCTGACTTTGAAGAAACAGACCATCGTTTCGGGTTAATAATGCACCCAAGCCAGCATCATTCAAATTCCTATGGCAATGCAGTCGTAATGACTCAGGCCGGGATGGTTGATGCCGCATCACTTACCAGCATCATTGCAAGCTTGGGTTGTCATGGAGGCGGATGGGAGAGAACATCTGATGTCGTTGCTGCAGCCGTAGACCCCGTAAACCCCCTGGCTATTCCTTGGAGAAGTGATGCTTTTCCGTATGTGATCAGCATTAGCGATGAGGGGCCACAAACAACTTGGGGAAATCAGCCTCAAGATATATCTGCGCTGGCCTCCCCATGTGGTATAGCCGGATGCGAGCCGGGCGATGCAGTAGAGATCTTTTTTATTGATGCGATCAATTATTTGTCATCCTGGATGGCTGCAGCATACGGAGATCCGGATAGAACAATTGATATTCACCCACCAAGCGGCTCTCGATATACTGAAATTTTAAAGGATATTTTCCAAGACGTCTGCTTCTAGTAAAAATAACTTTACATTCCACAATAAATTTGATATAATATTGAAAACACGATCTCACATAAGGAGAGGAATATTATGCCTAGTTTAAGAGAAGCCATGAAAAGTGTGGCACAAAACACTTCAAGACTCTTGTCCCCCGATCTGCAAAAGAAAGTTAATGCAGCATTGATAGACATGGAAAAGAAGTACGAAGAAGCACAAGCAAGACTTCGAGCAGCTTTGTATGACAAGGTTTCCCTTGAAAACGAAGTGCTGTACTTAAAGTCAAAATTGGACGAAGCAAAACAAGAAGTGAAATCCTTGAAGGATAGAGCGACTAAGGCTGTGGCCCCGCCGACAAAGAAGGCCCAACCTAAAGCAAAGCCAAAACCAAAAACACCCGCCAAGAAGACAAAGACATCTACCAAGAAAAAGAAGTAGGTTAGAATATGAGAAAATGCTCGTACTGCAAAGAGCCGACTCACGATATTCGAAAGTGTCCACACAAAGCAAAGCACATTCCCCTTGTTCGGGAGTGTGCTAAGCTTTTCTTTAGAGGTCTATTCGAGGAACTCAATAAGAATGGTGTTGGCCACATGTCTATCTTGAAGATAAAAAATAAACCCCACTATTTTTATTCGAAGACAAGCAATGAATATGTCTACGAACCAAGTAGAAGCTTTACTCCAGGAACTTTAGGTAGCAGCTTGTATGACTCATCCAAGACTGGCAGCACGAATACTTTCGCTGTCACTGCTCTCCCTCTCGCAAACTCTGGCTTGTTTGGTCCTTCGTTCACCAACGCCTTTCCTATTCTTCGAAGGATGGCAGAAAAGATGTATTACAATTTGTGGGCAGTGCACAACTATAAGCACGAATTGAGTGCGGATATGAAGAGACAAAAGCCCAGGGGAATGAGTGACAAATCTTTTAGGAAGATGCTAAAGGGAGTGTATGCAAGAGACAAGTTTATAGAACTTAGCTCTCTACCTTTTGCTCCTCCCAAAAAAAAGACAAAGACTCACAATGCCTACTCTACTGCATATCATAAGTGTGACTTTCGAGAGAGGGAAATCATAAAGATAAACACACCATTTCTTCATGCATGCACCCTTTACTCTCAGAGGCAGGTTGCAGCTTTGTATCGACAACTTGAGGCTCACGACATCAACGCTATTGAAGAGCTGTCAAAGGGAGAGAGAAGCGCGATGCAGGTTCTCGGAACGTTGCTCGAAAGCTTGCATGCAGAGCTGGCCAGCGGATATAAGTTTATAGAACTGTCTAGTAATGTTGAGGTTATTTCTCCATCCGGAGAGCCAATACAAGAAAATCAAAAAAACATTGATCTAGCTATTGACATTACCGAACAACAGTGGTATGATATAGCAAGAGCCTTCATAAAGAGGACTGATGAGATGATCTCATCAAGCCGCAAGTACAACAACTATTAACTAAAACACAAAAGGATAAAAAATGAGCATTTCTTTTTCTTCGTTGAATAGATGCCTTCCGTTAGTAACCAGTGCTAGGTTGCCTGTGCTTCTTAGAGGGAAGCATGGGATTGGAAAAAGCCAGGTTATATACCAGTTCGCGAATACCGTCGAGCTTCCAGTTGTAGAGCGCCGAGCTTCTCAGATGACAGAGGGTGACTTACTTGGTATCCCGAGCCAGGAGTCTTACGATGTCAATGGCCAGAAGGCATCAAGGTTTAGACCGTTTTCATGGCTAGTGCAAGCATGCACTGAGCCTGTTGTGCTTTTCTTCGACGAAATTGATCGTGCGGTCCTCGAAGTCCGACAGGGTATTTTTGAGTTAACGGACAGCAGAAAGCTGGCAGGCTGGACGCTACACCCGGACACCATCATCTTCGCAGCCATTAACGGAGGAGCTCAGGAAAGCTCTTCATACCAAGTGGGAGAGATGGACCCTGCAGAGTTAGACAGGTGGTCGGTCTTTGATGTTGACCCTTCGCATGAAGATTGGAAGGCTTGGGCCAAAGGAAAAGTTGTCTCGGAAATTATTGACTTCCTGGACAGAGAGCCAAAGTTCTTAGAGTTTGCAGAGGAGCACTCTCCCGGCACCGTATATCCTAGTCGAAGATCTTGGGATCGACTAAGCACCACGGTAGGTGAGCTCATTCAACAATACATGCACAATAAGGATGAATTCGTTCTAGAGTCCATTTACAACATCTCATGCTCTTTTGTTGGCATGCAGGCATCTGTGTCCTTTGCTGACTATCTGAAAAACTGCGAAAGAAAAGTCTCTATCGAGGATGTGTTTTATGATGGTAAGCTGGACTTGGTGGAGGACTTCACCCTATCAGAGCATTGCGATCTTATCGAGAAATTAGATGAGGAGAATTCAGCTCTTTTCATCGGCCCTGAAGAGATCGAAGAAGAGGTGCTTGCAAACGTGTGTGAATACTTTGTCAAGGTTCCTTCCGAGGCCGCTGCCAAGCTTTGGTCGATCATCGGTTCGGGGGAACTTAAAAACATTGTGGCATTTCACAAATCTAAAACAGCGGATGGTACTGTTATTCGTGAATATATCGTTGACATTTTGAGCTTTGTCGAGGACCAGAAAGATGAGTAAAAGAAAGTTTGATATGAGAAAGCACTTGTCTGCCCTATTGAGGGACGAGCCGTTTTTCTCATACATTTCTCTACAGATAGATAAGATAAGTGACAGCAGTGTGCCCACTTGCGGAGTTCGCTTCAACGAATCGACGAGCCGCTTTCAACTTCTCTACAATGAAGAGTTTATAAATTCATTACCAGCTAGAGAGATCTTGGGCGTTCTAAAGCACGAGTTCTATCATCTTATCTTTAACCACGTCACTGCAGAAAAGAGAACAAACCATAAGGTTTGGAACATCGCTGCAGATCTTGCCATCAACAGTCACCTGGAGGGCGAGCTACCAGATATTGCATGCTTCCCAGGAAAAGGTCCTTTTGAGAACATGCCTGCTGGAAAAACCTCAGAGTGGTATTATCAGGCCATACTTTCCCAGATGTCCGACGAGGATGTTGATGGTGTCTCAGAGCTCGACAGCCACGAGGAGTGGGCACCGGCGACTGGTGATACACCGGGCGATGCAAAAGCCTCTGTAGGCTCTGAGATAGCAAACAGCAATCTAGAGGATGCTATCTCGAAAGCAGTTAGCGACTGTTCAAAGACAAACAGGTGGGGAACCGTTACAGCGGAGATGAAAAACAAACTTATCGACAAATATGTTGGAGCAAGAGTTAGTTGGCAAAAAGTACTCAGGTATTTCTGTAAGACTTCCCAAAGAATGGAAAAGAACAGCACAGTTAGAAAAATAAACAAGAGGTTTCCATACGTCTTTCCAGCCAAGAAAGTTAGAAGAGTTGCAAAGATAGCCCTGAGCCTAGATCAGTCCGGCTCGGTTGACGATAAGATGTTGGCCGAATTCTTTTCTGAGATTAGTGTACTGAGCAGCATTGTTGACTTTGATCTTATACCTTTCGATACAAGGGTCCACGAGGATAAGATTGTCAGAGTAAAGAAGGGACATAGCGTAAAACGAGAGAGAGTATTGACTGGAGGTACATGTTTTGATGCACCGACAAAGTATGTGAATGAGCACAATTATGATGCTCATATCGTCGTTACAGACCTTGGAGCCCCGACTCCAGGCCGAAGTATGTGCAAGCGTCTTTGGATCGCTCCGAAAAGAGTTATGTCTTATACAAATTTTAAATGCGGGAATGAGAAGGTTCTGGGTATTTAGTATATGGACGGAGCTCTTGTTCTCGGAGTAAAGCCTTGGAATGTTTCCTACGGAGTGGGAGTCGTTGTCGGGCCAGGAAGAGAAAAGAACACTTATCGAGTAGCTTGGCTTTGTGGCCGCGACATTCGTAAATGTGTTGAGCATCGAGAATGTTTTATGGAAATATCTTCCGGAGGGTACAAACATGGCGACACACTTAAAACCGTTAGAGGTAGGGAACGAGGGGAACCTTTGGAAAATTCTCTCCGCTGACGATGACGAAGGCTGGCAGAATGAGCCAGATAAGTCATCCCTCCTTGTGAACTGCTATCTCTATAGCCTGTTCGCATGCATAGAGTCAACAGTGAGGACGTATCATTGTGTTGACAAAGACGAGGCAAAGGATTTGAAAAAGAAGAGGGCAGCATTCATGAGGACATTGAAGTGGATAGTTAAGTACTATGAAATGATTAACGAAAGAGGAGAGCAGTTTTGAAAATAGGTTCTATTGTTTTAATTAAAGAAGATCTACTTGGCATTAGCGATGAGCTGATTGGTTTACAGGGGAGCGTTGTGTCAATAGAGACATTCTGCGAGGGTGACGTAGTTGCCGTTTCTGTCCCAATCTCCAGGGGAAATACTCAGAAGGTTTTATACTTCCAGCCACAAGAGCTGCAGGAAATTTCAGGTTAATTGTGGAAGCTCGATACAAGAGAGGTGAGCTCGTCTCTTTAGTTGATGGCTCCGTCGTCATAATACTAGAAGAAAAGATAAAAACCATAGATTATGGCACCATGCAAAGAAAATATATTAAAGTTTCTTCTTTATGTGATAAAGTATTAATAAGCAATTATATCGACGTTACATTTTTAGTCAAAGTTCTTGGATAATGGGAGGAGGCCCTATGACCAAAGCAGAGAGAAAAGAAATAGAATTGTGTGTGATCGACGTTCTGTCGTACATACACTTCAAAACAGCAAGACAGATAAGAGAAGAGGTAAACGACATCCTTGAGAGACAAGAGATGCCATCAGCTTCTCTGACCGAAGTTCGCAAAGCACTCGTCGTTGTGGAGAAAGAAACTCGCCTAAGAAAGCGAAAGAGTTCTGACTCTTTTGCCTATTACAATTAAGATAAAAACGAAAGGAAGTCGAATGACAAAAAAAGAAGAAGCAATGAAGGGCAATATCGAAATGGAAGACAAATATAACATCAACGATAGTGAAGACTATGTTATTGTTTTAAAACCAGAGGGAGTAAACGAATTCTACCTACCCAAGCAAGTTCTGAAAGAAGATGAAGAAGGAAACACAGCGATTGACACAGAGAATGTGGACATTCGTTTTGTGACAACCAGCTTTTCTTTAAAAGACAAGGCAACTTTTGAGCAGATCATCGAAAGGTTCAATGAGTACGCCGCATCAGCAAAGGCTGGGGATGTGTGAGCCGAGGCAATGTGCTAAGCTTTTTTCTGGGGTGTGTCTTTTCCTTTGCTATTGTATCTTTGCCGATAGTAGCAAAGGTTCCGACACTGCCACAGGTGGAAAAGTATATTGATGCATTTGTTCACGCTTTCCATTGTCGCATAGCGGTGGTGGAAGATGTTGATATGTGGGAGAGGAAGATCCTTGTGAATGTTAAGGGCATACGTTTTGTTATGACGGCCTTTAACGGTGGAACATACGAGATCTGTCCGGTGGGCAAGAAGGTCAAGACCATAGAACACTGGAAGAGAAAACTTCAATGAATACAAGTACTTACGTAACCCCCTGTTTTTAGGGGGTTTTTTTGTATGTGCGACATGCCGATGGATCTACCCCCAAAAGCAGATCCACGTAAGTACCTGAAAGTGGCCACAAGTCAAGCAAATGCGCGTAAGTACCTGATTGTCGCTTTTTGCGTAAGTTGCCGGAATTAAAGAGAAAAAAAGATGAAAAAAGCCTTGCTATTTCTGTCAGGCTTGGTATAATGGGTACATCTTAAAGAGGCAAAGGAAACAAAAATGATGAAAGAGTTCAAAACGTATGTAACAACCGTTGGAGATCGTTCGAAGGTCTTGGGCGTATATAAGGATATTAATGGTTCTTATTATAAAAGAATATTTGATACAAACCGCGCCGCATTTGAGCATGGATATAACAATGGTTACAAAGCATCAGAAAAGTCTGCATCTTATGACCAATTCACCGAAAGCCAATAGGAGTTTATTATGCCGAATATCTTAAAACCATTCATTTATACCAGAAGCGACTATCTTAGAAGCTCGATAGATCATCAGACATACTATCGTCAATTGGTTAAACCTGCTTTGGTTGAATTTGTAAAAGATGTATTTACCACTAAGTGGTTGTCCGATACTCGCAATGACGGACACTTCAATCATATCTCGCTGCAGAAGTGGGACAATGCAGCCGCAACCGCAAGCGTTAATGGCTTCTTGCCCAATAAATTTGAATGGGACATGGTTGAAGACTTCCCAACACAAGCGGGTTTGGTAAGTATTTTGAAAACAGCAGCACGAATGGCAGTAGAACAGGAACAACAATAATGAACGATAAAGATATAACCAGTGAAGTAGAATATGCAATTTGGGGTATTATCCCCGATGGTATTGAAGAGTCGCTTTTGTGTACTCGAATTAACTCATCAACACAGGCACACGCCACCCGCGATGAGCTTGTTAAGAACTTTGGTATCACAAAGCCTCGCATTCAAACAATTGTTATGAGCGAATGCCCATCTAAACTCTTTAACTCGAAGGATATTATCAATGGTTAATAACTCAAGCGACAAAATGACACACAACACTTTAGCAGAAAACTATGCGACCCGCTTAGTTGATGATATGGATATGGATACCCTTGTTACGATGGCAATAGAAACACTTCATCAGCAATTTTACACCGAGTATACACTTGAGCAATTGAAAGACCAAATTTTTGATCAACATGGTGGTTGTTACGACGACCTTTTGGAACAGGAGCAACAATAATGTTTAAGCCTAGCAAAAACGCAACCAAGCGAACAAAGAACCGCTTCAGGGAGCATACTATCATCCCCTTCTCAGAGGAAGAAGGGCCAATTGGCAACCGTGGAGACGAGTTTTCAGAAAACGTCTTTGGGTTCAAGGGCCGCAAGTGTCAGGCATTTTGCAGCCTAGAGAGAGATCCCAAGCAGGCAAAATACCCTCGATGGTTCGGCTGGATTCCGGTTGATGAAGTTGAAGAAACACTATTAACAGAAGGAGAGTAAGATATGGAACATCAAGTAACAAAAGCAATTGAAAAAGTATTCTGCATGACGGTCAATCCACAGTGCATTTGCCCTGCAAGCGAAGACCCCGGCGAGTGGGCACCCTCCGCTGAGGTTATTATATACCATACCAATGGTATGCCTTCTGTTAGCCGTCTTACTGAGTGGGGACAAGTGTCTAACGAGCTACCTGGCATGCATTATGTAGAAGCAATTAACAACGAAGTATCAGCAGTATTTTCTTTATAGGAGACTCGAATGAAAACAGCACACGAATTATATCTTGAAGAGCGCATGAGCGCAACCGAACAACACCTCAAAAAGTCTGTGAACTCTTTTGCAGATATTGACTTTTTGAGCTTTCTTTCTGACTTGGGGGAACTCGATGATGAAAGCCGCGACCGCATTCTGCAGCTCGCTCGCGTTACTTATGACCACAAGATTGAAAAGTCTAGCCCAGATGCTTGGGACTATGGCTGTTATCGAGACTAAAAGGAGACACTATGCTTATTCCAACTATTAAAAGCCCCCGTATTGACAACCATCTCAAGGCCACGTTCGGCGTTAACCGCGAGCAAGCCATTCTTGATGAGGTTTGCGTATCCGCACCCATTGGTTGCGGCATGCCTGTGACCAAATTCCGCACTAATGCGGATGCTAAGGAGTTTGAAATTTCTGGCCTTTGCCAGTCCTGCCAAGATGATCTCTTTGAAGAGGCTAAGATTGAAAAATGGTGCTTTGACGCAGATGTGGGGGAGTATTAAAATGATCAAAGTAGGCGATACAGTGACTCACGATGGCTTATCAGCAAAGCAGGAGAAGTACGGATACCCGCCTTTAATGGGTATCGTGCGCGAGATGAAAGAGCTAAGTTCAGACCAAGTGGAGCGCGTTGCACAAGTCTTTTGGCTTAATGATAGCGGAGCCCATCGGGTGAGCATGAAAACATGGTTTGACGTTAGAAAATTAAACAAAATTCAATAGGAGATAATATGAAAAACAAAATGGAAGTAGAATTAAACGAAACTCTTAACCGCTTTGAGCACAAGTTGCTCGCAGCACAAGATAGAATGAGCCCAGAAGACGCATACAAGTTGAAGTCAGAGTATATCGATCTCAAGTATGACTTCATTAAATACCTCTTGAGAGCCTTCAGTCCCATGCGAGATGAGAGGTTTGAATTCGATGTATACCAAGACTTGGCAAAGGCTTCAAGCCCAATGTTGCCTCAAAGGAGCAATGAATACACTGCTTTTGGCGAGTTCGCCATTGACAAAAAGAAGATCAACTAATGAATTTCCTTGACGTATGGCACGAATTGACGTATACTGATGGTATCTTGTTCTCTATTTGGATAGGGATCATGTACTACGGAAAATGCCGGATAGATAATAAATTTGACATAAAGAAGGGGAAGTGATATAATGAACTTGAGAAAATATCATAGCATTGTGGACAAGATCATGGCGTATGAAGAAGGGCGACTAGACGAAGGAGAGGTCGTAGACCTTTTCCAGGAACTCGTTGACCTCAACATCCTGAACTCACTACAGGGAAGCTATCAGAGACACGCAGAAATGCTCATCAATCAGGGCTACATTGAAGTAGCTGCAGGAGAATAAAATGACAGACCAAGAAGAATTAGAATTAGTATGCAAGTCTTTAAATGTAACTGAAGAACAGTTTTTTAAAATAATGGAATATGCGTACAAAAAGGTTATCAAAAAGCGAGTCGAAGGCGACAAGCGACAACAGACTCTTTAAGGAGATGTCATGGCATATAAAGTAGGTATCAAGTATTGCCCTTGGGCATCCACCAATGGGCGACTATCTGATGACCCATCTTGGGAAGTTTTGAAAGAGGATATCGCCTCAGAAGAAGAGGCACTATCACTTGCCAGGGAGGTAGCATCGGAGCATTCCCAATGTACCATTCGCATCACAGATGATGATGATGCTTATTACGAAACCACCATTGAGTCATAGGAGGATATTATGAGAGCAGCAGACTTCTTAGCTAGAGATATGGTAGAAAAGATCATGGGCGATATGCGTCCTGACGGCTCGTCTATCGAGTGCATTAAGCTCGTAGACGTACATGGCACTAAGCCTAAGTTCATCCGTAAAGCGGGTGAGAGGGAGGTTGATCCTCATATTTTGGCGGAGGTCGTTAACGACAATAGCTTTGCAGCAACCCCAAGGGGCTGCTTAGTGTTGGTTCCTGAGAACCACTGCACCTTCCTCCCTACCGAGGGTCGAAAAGGCATGTACCGACGGTTCTTTATCCGTCATAAGCACATTCGTGGTGTGACCAAGAGGTCAGACTGGTGGAAGCTTATTAGTGATGAGAACCGATGGGGCTCATGATGGAGTACAAGCCTAAAGTGGGAGACTTGGTTCGCTTCAAGCGCCGCTTTTACGAGATGAGCCTGTCTGAGAGGCAGAGTGCCCCTGGCCCGGCGAACATGAGTGACATGGAATATTGGTATGGGCCTCACACGGACAAGTGGATTGGGATTGTTATTAAGACTGGTATTTCAATGGGCGGCTGGGGAGGAGACAGTTACGAAGAGATGCCAGAAGGTGTTAGAGTGTGTTGGCAAGTGCAACCAGGAAAGACGATAATGACTGAGTACTTGACGTCTTACATCACCGAGGTTGAGCCTGTCGCAGAAGAAGGTGGAGAATCGAAGGATGTATGAGTTCTTGGTGTTCATTTATTATTTTATATTGATGTTATACGGAATAGAGGTTTAGTATGGAATGGATAATAGTTGGAATGTTGTTTTATATTTGTATTTGCAAAACTATGGAGTATGATCGTGACAAGTAAAATTGATGTATTTGATATGCCCCTGGAGAAAGAGTACGTTGTGACTCTGAGAAACATTACTTGGGCAAGCAGGACGGGAGTTGTGAACAACGTGGGAGACGAATGGTTTCCCGAGTTTTGCAACATCGTTGTGGAAGTGGACAGGAACTATGCTGTTAATGAAGTTGTCAGAGCAGCAAAGGTTGCTGCAGCAAAGAAGTATGGTGCAGCGGTTCTGTCGGCTGACGCAACCATCGATCCGGGTGACGAGCCGCCAGAGCTTGACTTGGACGATACTCTTGAATTCCAAGAAGTGTACTAATTATATGTATGGACGGACACGCCGCGATCTTTTTATACATAACTCTTTTGATAGCAGGTTGTAATCTTCTTGTTTATATATTGACGCATTCGCCATGAGGTATTTGTTATGAAATATGACGTTGGAAACAAGCCAGGTACTTTTGGGTACAACACAACATTTGGCCCCGGTGGATATACGGTATACCGAGTGTTGACAGATTCTGCAGGAGACATATATAATTCTAGCATAGCAGACTTTAAATATCGAACACATGCAGAATTGTTTTTAACAGCAATGAGGAAGAAAGAGCGTGAGTAATTTCCCACTGACATTAACTGAGGCCGCAATAGAGAAGGCCAAGGAAGCTATCGAAGTAGAGGGCAAAGAAGGTTCATTCCTTAGAGCAGCCATTCAGGGCGGCGGCTGTTCCGGGCTTCAATACAAGCTGGAGATAGACACCGAGAGTTTCGATCACGATCACATCACAGAGGTATCTGGTTTAAAGGTTGTTGTTGATGGTTACAGTGCGGTGGTGCTAGAAGGGACTACGCTTGACTACGGAACGAGCTTTATGGCCAGCGGCTTTCAGTTTATAAATCCAAACGCCAAGAAGAAGTGTGGTTGTGGAAGTTCTTTCGGGGTATGATCATGACAAAAAGCAAAGAAAGACTACCAAGAAACCCTCTTGTCCCCAAGTTGAACGATCATAAGAACCAAATATTCAAGGACAAGAAGAAAGAAAAGAACCGTAACATTTGCAGAGAAAAAGTAAGAGAAGAATAATGCTTTACAATGTTACCAAAGTGTGATAGAATGGACAGAATATGTTTAATAAATTTGAAAAGAATGATCTTGTTGGTTATGCGAAGTATCCAAAATCTATTCCATTGGGTATAGTAAAGGATGTTGAGGAGAAGAGAGGCAAGGCAGTTGTCCTAGTGTATGTGCTAGACACCTTCATCGAGGACGAGATAGGGACAGTTAAGTGTGTTCCATACCAAGACTTAGAACTAATATCAAGACCCACTCAGGAGAGCCAGCAATGTTTAGGACATTAATAAAATATCAAGATCAGATTAAGGAAATTCTGAAACAGATGCACGAAGAAATAGGCTCTGAGCACTTTACCACTGCTGATGATAACCACAAAAAGAAGATGAAAACCTCAATTAATGCCTTGCAGGGCATAATTAACTATATGTCAACAAGTGTTGTCGAGAAAAAGCACGACACTGATCTTGTTTGCGAAAGGAATGGTACAAAGTTATGAACGTAGAAATTGATACAAAGAAAGTGGCAATGGCGCTATTTGCCACGTTGTCAGACTTGAGTCGATGGTATTTGCGAGGAGCTGCAACGGCCTTCGGCATCATTACAGTATTACACGCCACTGGTGTTGTTGTTCTTTATTAACACTGAGAGGAGTATAAATGCCTTTTAAGAAAAAGAAGCTGCCCGTAAAAAGTCAGCAGGAAAGAAAAAAGTTAAAACTATTACAACAAGGGGATAGCCTTTTGGAGTATTTTACCTACCACGATAAATACTATTCAGGCCTGAAGGATGAGAAATACATGTTCACAAACCTTGGCTTCACTCTCTCCGATTACATTGACGCTCGCCTTGAGGCTCAATTGCGCGACCCGATGGGAGATAACGTAGCTATCTCTGCCGGTCTTAATGTTATTGAGGCTGCAGCCAGACGTCAAAATAAAATGAGGATGATGGCATGTTAACGGCACTCATCGAGACAGCACTCGCCGGGTATGTCGTGGCTCTCATCGCGGCAGAAAAGATTATGTTGGAGGCAAGGGAGCTTTTGTCCTCAGACTAAAAAGCTTTTCGCCCCAAATTTTTTCCAAACAGAGGCATAATATGTCAGATAGCGAAGATAAAATGGAAGATACCTTATCATATGATGAGCGAACAGCCCTATTGCGTGAGGGTTACGAGGAACATATATCCTTCTTGCAAGAGAAGATAGAGTTTCACCGCTCATGTTCGCGTGAAAAGAATAGAACAGGCAAGTCCATATGGCATCATGAGAGTCTTGAAAGCTACTACCGTAGCCTCTTGAAGATAGCTGTCAAGGAAGGGCCAACCTGCTCGAAGTGGATAACCGACTATGTTTTTCGGGCAGTAAAGTAACAGGAGTACATATGAAAATAAACGAAACACTAATAAACCGCCTACAACTCATGGCCATCATTGCTATGTTGTTAACCTTGTTCACAGGGCACACGCAACTATTCATCTTTGCCATGCTAACATTGACGGGCTTAAAGCTTTATACATATTATTTGTTTAAGAGGAGCACAGACGCCATCTTTACAGTTATCTACTTGGCCATGCTAGCCTTTATCATCATGGAAAGATGAGGAAGATGATGAAAGCATACATTGCAGCAACCATACTATTCCTTGCCTCGGCCTACACGCCGCAAGCAGACCAGTATGGCTTTTACCACAGTGAGTGGAGCAACTATGTCAAGACAGGCTTCATTCACACCTTCGAAGATGATAGAAAGTGTCTCAGGACAGCCAAGTCTACTATCGTTGGCTTCGGTAATGCAACGCTAGAGCAAGACTCTTGCTTCTTCCCTGTTGACAAGTTTGACTTGGCAATGGGTCTATCTTTGTTCTATTCCTTTTGGGTGGACGAGGGCTTCTGCCACACGGACGAGACAAGGCAACAACTCTTAGACGACTTGCGCTCTCTTGAGATAGAGTTTAGCTCAAGGAAGCTTGTCGCGCAAAACGTATACGACTCGAAAGGGCGTTTCTTGAGGGAGACTCCACTGCATGGGTTGACGTTGGGAAATGGTGCAAGGATATGGGTGTCAACGAGAGGGGCAAAGAACATCAAATTACATAACACAAGCTTTGTCCACGAGCTCGTCCATGTCGCCATATGCACCGAGAACGGATACCTTCATTGCGACCCGGACCACGTTGGTGTAAGGTTTGGCGGATGGACAAAGAAACATAGTCAGTTTATAAGAAGAATGAACTTATACTTTAAGCTTATAAACCTATAAGAGAGAACACCAATGCAAGAGAACACGTTTAAGAAGGGTGACTTGGTTTCCATTAGGGATACCACACCAAGAGACAGCCTGTACGAAGAGCTTGGAGTATTCAGCAAGATGCGACTACATGGCACAGTGGGCATCGTCCTAGAATGGGCGGGAGAAGAATGGAATGACCCGAGGGATATAAAGAATAAATGCTATAGGGTATTAGTAAATAATAAAATAGAATTAGTACATGTAAAGTACATGAAGAACACAGACAACATTATACTTGGGTAGGAGTAAGTATCATGATAAAAAGCTGGAATGAAATAGTAAAAGAAGTAGAAGCAGAGTATAGTACAAGGTACAACTCAGTACCAGAGGATAAGAGAAGGAAGCTAGGTCTAGAACCAGACCAAAGAGGTTCCTATGAGAATAGGCAATGGGTACAAGTATACATACAGAAGCTTATATGGAAAGACAAGTGTAGGGACATACTGAGTAACCCTGAGCATTATGGTCTACAAGAGTTTAAATTAAAGAAAGTAGAAGAAGATGACTAATAGAGAAGAGAAAGAAAAGAAGATAGAATACCTTGAGTATAGGATAAGAGACTATGAGCAGAAGATGGTAACTGAGTCTATACAAGGCATGCCCATTGTTGGTACTGAGACTATGCTTAAACACTTTAAAGAGATGCTTGCTGCGGAGCTCGATGCCGATAAAGAAGATGATGATGAGTAGCTAAAAGATGGGTGATAGCTTTGCATGCCCTGTGGTAGGGGTTGCTACTTTAGTGGTATTCTGTGGAATAAAGTGGTAAATGGTGGTGAACTATGCCATGTATCTAGCACACGCACGTTACATAGTATATACGCACTGCGTTAAAAAAGAGTAACAAATAACGTCGTCACCACTTAACATACCCTCGTCGTCATGATATAATGTTTAAGTTAGGCATGTCGCTGTTCCCCTCCTACGCTCGGCGAGCCTTAACAACATATGATAGGGGCTAGGATCAAACCCCCTTATCTTTGAGGCACCCATGACTAAACCTACTCTAGTTGTGGGTGTCTTTTTAATGCTAGTGCGACATGGCGATGCAGATCTGCCCTCAATGGAGATCCACGTAAGTCCCAGCATTCCCGCGCAACCCCCCGAAAACACTCAATTGTCGCTTTATCCGTAAGTGCCCGGAATATAAGGAAAGAAAGTTCTTGCAATCCTCGCTCAGAAGTGTATAATTAACCCATATTAAACAGCGAAACCGAAAAGGAAATAAGCATGGAAAACAAATACCTCACTATCCCCAATACAAAAGTCAATCAAACCAAGGTGAGCCAAGCCGTGGCCGAATACATGGTCAACAAGTGTTTGACCAAGAGCGAGATCATGGAACTAGCCATTGCTCGCCTTATGTGGACACACCATGAGGCAAAGCACACCATTGGTGATCTTGCTAGCATGGTAAATGAAACTCAGGCTTACCCCGACGCTCGCGAGCCTCAGCCTGAGCATGCCCTGTATTTCGGGAGCTTTGACAACGAGTATTATTTCTTTACTCGCGAACGTAGCCCTGAATACAATTCACTTGAAGTTAAAGAAGAGGTGCGATAATATGACATATAAGATTATTAGGTTTCGTTTTAAAGGCAATAACCGTGTTATCAAGCGAGGTTTAACTCTCGAACAAGCACAAGCCCACTGTAAAGACCCTGCAACCTCCGGCGATGGCTGGTTTGACGGATATGAAGAGGAGTAAATATGAAATTAGAAAACTTAGGTAAGAACCAAACTCGCGTTATTGTGCAAATTCCAGATGAAGAACTGGACCTCACTTGGGACAAGGATGTTTATTTCTCCTATGGTGTGCCTGTGTTAGTTGTCAACTACCGTGACGCAACCGTACACGAAACCGCAGAAAGATATTCCACAACCACAAGCAAGCACATCAACGCCTTCAAGCGTATGTGTAACCGCTATGATGATCGTGGTGCGCCTATGGACCTGTCCGAGCTTCATGGCCGTGAATGGCAAACCTTTTTAGCACCTGAAAGCCGCATGAATACTGTGGCGGGAGAACGATAACATGACTAACAAACTATATTCACAAAAACATCCTAACGTAACCTTCTCTCGCTATGAGTTAAGGACCATCAGCCCACACTTTGGGCACACTACAGTAGCCATCTTCAGTGAATTGGAAGATGCTAGGCAAGCACTTCAGCTCAAGCTTCGATCACAAGACCTCCCCGTGATCATATACGATGCTGAGACTGAGCAACCTGTTTTGCCGGGAACAAAACTATAATAATTATAACATAAAAGAAGGTATTTGTTAAGTATGAACAAGAAAGAATATACTACAGCATTAGCTAAACTGGAAGCATGGGCACATAGACGTGGCTTCGAGGTATACAAGAGCTATGGCATTGATGCCTATCTACATGAGGAGAAACATATTGTCTATAACTCTAAGATCAAGAGCAAGAAGAACCAAGTCTATTCCCTGCTTCACGAATGTGGTCATGCGATTGCGTACAACAGCAAAGGTTACAAGGAAAGTTTCCCTACCCTCGCTGCCTATCGCTTCAAGGATAGCAAGGTCAACAAGCGCCGCAATGCATACCGATGTGAAGTTATCGCGGAGGAGCTAGACGCATGGAAGCGTGGACTAAAGTTGGCGGGTAGATTAAAAATAAACATAAACAAAGAAGAATATAACAACTATGCATCACGATGGGTGATGACATATGTAAGGGAGCAAGCATAATGAACGATCATACATATCAGTGGCTCAAAGTATGCGAGAGACATAACAGAAAACTATTAGTAGCACACCTAGCAGACTTGACATGCTGGTTCATTCTTGGTATAATAGTAGGTAAGTATTTCATTTAGGAGATCACATGGCTAGAAAAAGTACAAAGAGTAAGAAGTTAAAGCGCGGTGCGATCAAGGCAATGCTGTGTGAGTTCACTGCTATCCTTGCGCCGTATAAGTATAACACTAAGTATGGCAGCGTGTATCCTGACATGACACAAGCGGTGCATGTTAAGGTACACTTAGAAGATACCAAGGAGAAGCCACTTGATGCATGCAGGAGGCAGCACCCTAACCTATGCAAGGGTCGCCATTGGTTTAGGCCATTGACATATCAAATGGGCAAGCGTGACGAGGTGTTCTAAGCAAGGGCACACCCCCCTACCCCTACCCCCCACCGGGGGGGTACCCGGAGAGTGGGTACTACTACCTACTAGGGGGGTATAAAGCAAGCTAAGGGCGTTCGTAACACACGGCCCAATTTTTGAGAATTAAGGAGACAGCATGAAAATAGGTGACTTACTAATAAGAAGAATGGATGAGACATCGTGGCTCGTATTGGACTTGTACTTTGACCATGCACTTATGATGAGCAACAAGACGGGCGTAAGACGATGGGTATTCAACGAAGAGTGGAGCCAGTATGACAAATAGCATGATAATAGGCATCGGTACAGAGGTTGTAGTAATGCAACGCGCACCATCAATGGGTTTTAAGGGCATTGTCGCAGATGTCGCAGAGAGGGCACACGACAAAGAGGTGTTCTACAAGGTCATTCCAAACAACGCATCAGGAAAAGTTGATTGGCATCCTCAGAGGTTAGTCAAGTTGGCACCTATTTACCAATACATGGAAAATTGGGATGGGGAACCTAATGAGAAGGATGAAGGGAATGTATAGGATAGGTGATATTGTGTTGGTCAACCGTTGGCCGACTAGCCAGATTGTTAAAGACTATTGCTATGCAGCGGAAATACTAGAGATAAAAGAAGATCCTTCATTGTCATGGACCAGTGTAAACTTAGATCAGGTGTATTATAAGATAAAACCTTGGATAGACGAGGGCCTAATACACGATATAGCAGAACAGATAGAGAAAGACGACATGTTAAGTGCGGTAAAGCAGCTTAGTTGTCGCTCTATGTGGATGGGACACAACAACCTATCGCCTCTTAGGTACAATGAAGAGACAGATACTTATGAGATGGCCTACAACGACGATGATTTGGAGTCATGGGAAGGCTGCTAAAATTCTGCTTGTTATTTTTTGAGTTTTTTCAATAGCATATATCTAATACTATGTACTAATGCTTAGCATATTTGTGTAAGCTAACAGAAGCTTCTCTAAGAGAGTTTCATAGGAGGGTTAGGTACATGCTTAGTATTGGAGACAAGGTACTTGTAAAAGATGGTGAGTTGCTTTTCGAGGGAGAAGTAAGGGGAGTCTCAGCCCATGAGGATATATGGTACTACGTTGAGCCTACTATTGGTTTCATCAAGATGGCGGGTGGTAACTCATGGTATGTGGAAGATAAAGTATCTCTTATTAAATAATATTTGACTTTTGTGAGTATCTGTGCTACAATAGTGTGCTATGGGTGTCAAGAAGAAGGAACCGAAGTACATGAAGGGAGACTTAGTTAAGATAAGGGAGCCTGCTTTCGTTAATAAGGATATGTACCATCACGTTGGCATTGTCTTGAATGTATGTCACGAGCTGGAGTCTCCTTTTTATAGTGAGAGATATTATGATATTGAATTGTACCGCGAGCACCCTGAAATATATAATAGTCCTGATGAACCGTTCGAATATGTTCCATTATATCTCGTACTTTTACCGGATGGACGCAAAGAAGAGTTTTTTGACGAGGAGATAGACCTCGTTTCCCCATACTTACAACAATAGGAGACAATAATGGGCAAAATGATGAAGAAGTTTACCAAAAGAGAAGAGCGAATTAAACGCAAAGCTAAGAAAAAAGCAGAAATTATGCGAGATACGCTCGAAAATTTAGGTTATGACCTCGAAAGTCTTATGGATGGTACTGCAAAAGTCTCTGAAAGGGCGAATTTCGCTGGTACTCTGGACGTAACGGAACAAAAAGTGGATGAATAAGTTTATTTTGGAGTTAGATATGTGGGATGAAGTAAGAGAAGTGTTCTCTATTAAGAGAAATGGCCTAAATTTGCACGTTACTATGGGAACAAAGGACGGTAGGGAGCTTTATATGCTTCACAATGAGGAGCGACCTATCATGACAGCCTCAAGCCCGGAAGAAATTAAGGCTTATTTGAGCAAAAAATACAATTTAAGCCTCTAGAAAAAATTTAGCGCAAAAAAAATCGCAAAAAATTCGGCGCTTCGCTGCCGATAAGCAACAAATGCTCCGTTCCTCACTATTTATTGGGACGGAGTTTTTTATGCCTTCAAACAAACTAAGCAACCTTTGGTCCGAAACCCTCAAAATATTGAATAAAGCCCGAAGCAAGGGAACATATTTCGATATTCGTGTGGGCGACGATGACAATCTTAAAGTTTTTCAAGTCATCAAAGGTGTCGAGACAGAGATATTTGACTTTCATACCGGTGGAGGTGATGGTGACATTACCTCTGTGAGCGCCGGAGTCGGCCTCTCCGGGGGTGGGACTGCGGGTGAGGTATCGCTAGCCCTCGATGCTAGCGAGCTAACAGCGTTGGGCACAGCGCCTGCTAGCGGTGACTTCATCGTGGTGCAGGACATCACCGACAACTCTACAAAAAAAGTAACCGTTTCAAACCTTACAAGCACCATCGACGCTGACATAACTTCTGTTATTGCGGGTACTGGCTTATCTGGTGGAGCGAACTCTGGAGCTGCAACTTTAAATGTAGACATAAGCGAGTTTTCAGATGTACAAATAGCCTCTGGTGATAAGTTTTTAGTTTTAGACTCCGACGGTTCTACCGAACAGTTAGAGAGTATTGATGATGTCGCTACGTTTATGGCTGGCAATGGCCTCGCAGCATCAAGCGGGGTATTGTCGCTGGATGTAAATGAACTATCTGCCTTGGGCACAACGGCGGCAACCTCGGACTATGTTGTCTTACAAGATGTAACTGACAACTCTACTAAGAAAGTTTTAATTTCTAATCTCCCTTCGGCTGGTGGTGGTGCCACACTATCAAACGGTTTAGACGATAGAGTAGTAACCGCAACGGGGGCTTCTGCAATAAGCGGCGAAGCGAACTTAACTTTTAATTCTAGCAATACCCTTACCATAAACAAAGAGAGTGATAATAATCCTGCCTTCGTTGCGGAGTGTGATAATAATGATGTCACCATCCTTAGAGCAAGAGAGGGCCAGACAGATACCCACGGATGGCAGATTAAGTACATGGGAACTGGAACCGGTGATGCCAACCGTTTTGCCCTTAAAATGGATAATCAAGACGGAACGCCAGTTAATGCAATTCTTGCAGACCAAGACGGTGACATCACTTTCGGCGCAGATGTCAATGTCAGCACTCACGACGGATCTGCCAATGGCTTCAAGCTCGGCGGCACATTAGTTACTGCAACTGCAGCAGAACTAAATTATGTTGACGGTGTTACCAGTGCTATTCAAACTCAGTTGAATGCGAAAGCGCCTGCAGCGAGCCCAACTTTCACAGGAAACTTGGCTGCTGCTGCTATTTCCGGCTCTAGTACTTTGCAAGTTGCAGGCGCAACAAGCTTAGGCAATAACTTGTCTGTCGAAGGGACCATCTCTGGCTCCGGAGCGGCAACTCTTGGAGACACATTAAGAGTTGAAGGAGATTTAACTGCTCACAAGGATATCGTGGTCGAGGGCGGAGATATAAATGGCACCACCAGTGATCTCAATATTAGATCTTATGGCGATATAAATCTTGTTATAGACTCAAATAATAATTCATCTAATGAGTTTACTGTCAATGCTTATAATACGGAAATTTTAAATCTTGATGAGTCCGGAAACTTGCAGATAGATGGCGACTTGACTATTGGCACAACGACCGTATCTGCATTCGGTAAAACTCTTATCGACGACGCAAATGCTTCGACAGCCAGAGCTACACTAGGCTTAGGATCGTTGGCAACACTCAGCTCAATTGATATAAGTGATAATACAAACTTAGCAGTAGGTAACGGGCTTGACTTAACTGGAGATCATCTATCCGTAGACGTTACTGACTTTATGTCGAGCGGAGCAAACAACAGAGTCCTTACAGCAACTGGCACAGGCTCCTTTAAAGGAAACAGTGATCTTACATGGGATGGTGCTTCGCTCACCATCACCAAACTCACAGAAACAACTCCCGCGATAATTATGAATGGAGGCAACGATACGGATGCAGACGTAATTAGGGTATTACAAAGCGGCGTCCAAACGCATGGGTGGGCAATTAGGTATCTTGGAGACAATGACGGTGATGCAAACCAGTTTGCTCTTATTATGGATAATCAGAGTGGCACAGATGTAAACGCATTGTTGGTTGACCAAGATGGTGATGCTACCTTCGGAGCAGATGTTAATATCAGCACTCACGACGGTTCTGCCAATGGATTTAAACTTGGTGGCACATTAGTCACTGCAACTGCAACAGAACTAAATTACGTTGACGGTGTAACCTCCGCCATCCAAACTCAATTAGACGGAAAATTAGCAACCGGTGGCAATGCCGCAACTGCTACCAACGCTACTAACGCTACTAACGTCACTACCGCAACGGATAGCGGCAACGCATCTCATTACCTAACCTTTGTTGATAGCACTGCTGCAACACAACAATTAAAAACCGACGCTGGTATTTCTTACAACCCAAGTTTGAACAGAGTTGGCATCAATGAAACTTCTCCGGCTGCAGCATTGCACGTTGACAGAAATGCTACAGTTGGAGATATAGGTGGGCTTACATTAGGTAACGCTACTGTAAAAATAACAGACAGCAGTACCAACATGTATATTGACGGCAATTCTATAAATACCGACGGTAACACTTACCTGAATGTATCAACAAACTACGACCTCTATTTCGGCACAAACGATACTGAAAGAATGAGAATCCAGAATGATGGTGATGTTGGTGTTGGTACCAACGACCCGGACTCTAAATTTCATATTAAACAGTCGGCCCAAGATAGCACAGGCGGCATCAGGCTTGAAAAATCAGATGCAGATAATTGGTTTCCTATTTATTATAATTCTAGTGGTAATTTAATATTTGGACAAAGAGACAGCACGACAAACACAGCAATAAGCATCAAAGGAACAAACGGTTTTGTTGGCATCCTTGATAGTACCCCAAGTTATACCTTGGACGTGAACGGAGATATAAGATGCACTGATGATATGTTTGTAAATGATGATCTCACTGTAACTGGCGACGCTGATATATCATCACATAACGGCTCTTCGGCAGGCTTATCCCTGGGCGGTACTTTAGTCACAGCTACAGCAACAGAACTAAATTATGTTGACGGTGTGACCAGTGCTATTCAAACTCAGCTTGATGCGAAAGCGCCTACTGCAAGTCCGACTTTCACCGGTAATGCGACGTTTGATACAGACACTCTATATGTTGATAGTAGCGGCAACAAGGTAGGAATTGGTACGACCAGCCCTTATGCTAACTTATCAATTGAGGGCGATGCAGATGGCGGAGTAGTTTCAATACGCCTCGGTGGAGACAACAGTTCAGCATCAAACTTTTCTGGTCGGCTAGAGATGGCAGAGGATACTAACGGAAGTCAAGTTATGACCTATGGCGCATTTCTAGATTATGACGGTGATGCCGCTTCTCCTCACAATGGAATGCTTCATTTGGGAGTCAGAGATAACTCCACATCAGATACCAATGTGTTGTCGATAAGTAGAAAAGCAACTGCAAACTCTTTGTTCATTAGTGGCTCCGGAAATGTAGGTATTGGAACGAATAACCCGAAAGTTCCTCTCGATATCGTCAGCGGTTCAACTCTCTTGTCACAAACAATTATGGACGGTGCAACTACTACATTTTCCTGCGGCAGTTTCACAACGACCTATAAACAAATTAATAGTGATAGTGATGCCAACATTAAGCCCTCTATCACTTTCACTGTCCCAGCGAGCCGCAAGGTGCTGGTGACTCTCAAGATGTCTATTAGAGATTTTGATTCTTCAGAGAATCTTTGGAGATGTAGAATAACCGATAGCGACTCTGAATCCACTGAGGGAAGCTGGGGCTCTGATTGGAATGATGAACAAATAAACGGACACACAGAAGAGAAGTTCGGCATATATGTTCTTCAGTGGTATTTTGATGGGACAGACGGAACCCACAACTGGGCTGCTGGGGAATCTAAAACAATGTATTTCCAAATGAAAGTTGATAGCACGAACGAAAATGTACAAGTAAAGGCAGGAGCCGGATATGCGCCCCTCATGATTAAAGCGGAATCTGTGCCTGCCAATGTAAACTTTATAAATTTGGGATAGTTAAAATATCTCTTCTATCATATATATTAATATGGTGGTGTCCTCATAGGGCACTACGCCCGTAGGAGGGAGTTTGCCGAGGATGCTGCCATGCCTTTGATTCTTAATAAGAAGGTATTAGTCTTAGATAAAAACTATCGCCCCATAAGAATAACAAGCGTTCGCGGGGCCATTTATCTTGTTTTCAGAGAAGCAGCAAATGTGATAGATAATGACTATAATGTTTTTACTCTCGAAGAGTGGATGAGACATTCGAAACACAGGAATGAAATGAGGGATGCAGACTTCGAAGTTCTTCGCTCAGTAAGCAGTGTGTTTGGAATTCCAAAAATAATAATACTTAAAAACTATATTCAAAAAAGAACTCGCTCTCCCTCATGTACCAAGATGAACATATTTATCAGAGATATGTACGAGTGCCAATACTGCGGAATAAAGTTATCCCAAGGCCATGCGACCGTGGATCATATTATCCCAAAGTCCAAAGGGGGAGAGATGTCATGGGCAAATGCAGCAACGAGCTGCAAAGAGTGCAATAATTTAAAAGGCAGTAAGACTCTGTTACAATGTAACATGAAACTACTTAAAAGACCAAAGCCTTTATGTTTCGATATTAAATTTTTTAGATACTACGCAAGGCGCTTTAAAAAGACTGAATGGTTTCGGTTCTTGGGGGTTAACAATGGCGAGCTTTAGTAAGGGTGATTGGGTTCAAATAGCTAATAGAATAAAGTGGTGGAAATACTGGAAGGCATCAAATAACATGATACCTGGAAATGTTTGTGAAGTCATAGATGTAAAATCCAGCCGCTCACACCAGGGAGTTATATTTTTAAGGATAAAATATAAAAACAGAGAAGCATGGGCGTTAGATTCTTATTGCATTAAAGTAGAGAAGTATGATATAATATATGACGAAAGCATTAAAAGAGCTTGCGATCAATTGCAAGAACATGAAAGAGTTTGCAAAAAAGCAAGAGATGATATTTTAAGACACGTTTTTTCCGAGCCTGAAAAACAAGACGAAGAGATACGTACTGATAAGGAAGAAGACCAGCTATATTCTGAATGGGAAGATGAAATAACAAAAGAGAGTGTTCCTTTGCCCGGCGCAGGAAAGATAAACACTTCAGATTTTATACCTACAGAATGGATGACAGAAGAGGAGCTGGACGAATACTATGAGGGCTTAATGGAAGAAAATGTTTGAAAAAAGAAGTGAAAAGATAGCTAAAGTAAAAAAAGAAATTTCAAAATATAAATTCAATATACCTATCGAGAGCCTTCCGGAAATACCAGAAGTCATCGACGCAGAGATAATGACATTTATATGTTATCATATAGATACACTGTGTAGGAGTGATGCTAAAGAATTCTTATCTTATATGATGTTTGTGTTAGATGAAGTAGAGTATGAAGAACTTTTGTTAAATCTGTTTATTATGGGAGTAGAAATAGATGAAATCAGTCCAACCTGTTAAGAGTAATAAAATTGATGTCGGAACATTAGTGAGCAGCAAGTGTTCCCCAAAAAGATATGGTATTATTTTGAAGTGCAGTGGCTTGTCACCGGACCCAAGAATGGTGAAAGTTAGTTGGCTTTGGCGGCCCGATGCGCCATTCAGTTTTGATCAAAAACCCTATTCCTGCTTCATGTATAAAAACTTTTTAGAAGTTGTGTATTAAAAAACTATTTATATCATGAAGAAAATTAAGATATTCCTCACCAAAAAATTATTCTCACTAAACGTCTCATTTGCAAAAGTGTGGTATCGACTTACCATGTTTCTAACTAGAGACAATGTTACACTAAGAAAAATGAATGACATTTGTGAGATACCCGAGTTTTTTGATTGGGGTACAAAGTATCGCAAAGATCCTGTAAATGGAATGCTAGACTATCTTACTCATCCTTCACGTCTGCAAAATAATATAGACTCCGGCAAGCTGTTTGGCGATTGTGACGACCATGCTATATTTTGGGCTACTGTTTTGAAAAAGTCCAACCTCGTTGACAGAGTGTGGTTCGGATATTATTCTATGCTTAAAAAGGGCAACGGACAGATGTCTGCCCATGCACTATGTATATACGAGAAAAACGGCCAAGAATATTGGTGTGACTATCGTTTACCAAACAAGGTAGACAAAAATGAATGGATGATAGACTCAGCAGATATATACGATTGCTGCTATGTCGCTGCAGCAAAATTCGAAATAGAGAAAGTAGACATATTTGATACTCCCAAGTTTGGGAAAACAGAAATCTTTCTCAACGAGGACATCAAATGAAATTAGAAGAAAAGATATATGCTAAAATAACAAGAAAGCCAGACAACGAGATAGAAGAAGGAAAGAAGTCAAACCCTAAAGACCACACTACTCTCACCCCCAGGGAAATGGGAGTCGTCATTCAGAAGGCCGCAAGCTTAAAGAAAGCCTCTCAAGAAAAGAAAGCAAAGAAAAGTGTTCCCCCAGAAGAATACAGAAAAGTAGAAAGTCCTAGTGATGCATTTCAAATTGTCGCACCGAAAACAACAGAAGCTTCTTGTCACTATGGTTCTGGGACAAAGTGGTGTACGGCTGGTTCCAAAGAATCAAATATGTTTGATAGATATTATAACCGTCATGGCGTAACTCTCTATTACATTCTTCCGAAAAGTGTTGATGCTGGTAGAGCAGGAGACATGTCTGATGATGAGGTTGAAGACTTCAACGCTCAGCTCGACGACCTGTTTGAAGGCAAACTCGAAGACTTAAAAAAGAAATACCCCCAATGGGTTCTATCAGATTATGAAGACTGGAATAAGACATACAGTGGCCCAAGGGGTATTGACAAGATGTCACAAGAAGACCCTTCTGGAAAAAACAAATATTTAGCCTGGATGGTTAAAAACGCAAATGATATAGTTGTGCTGGACGACGATGGCAAGGTCAGCGGAAGAAGAGAGTTGTTTGCTCGCAACAGAGTCACAAACCTCATCAAAAAATACCACGAACTTCTCCCCTTTATCGGTCGAGAAGAAAAACCTGGGAAAGAAAAGAAGCCGACGAAGACTAAAGATCGAACTCGCTACGATAAAGTCGCGCTTGTGTTCAACGCCAACGGTCGGATGGAAATATTCGACGCAGAAGATAAGCAGCACGACATTGACTTTCTTGATGGTGCTCTTAAAGCTTGGGGTGTTGAAGAAGACAAGATAGAAATGATGGTGGATGTGTTGCTTGATACACTGGAAGATGACCTAGAGAAAAACCCAAACCCTGCAGCATCACGTCAAAAGAAATATTCAGACCTGATGGACAAGTTGACTAAAGAATGGGAAAGCAACTATCACGACAAAGTTCTTCCCCTACACAACGAAGCTCCGGACAAACCAAGTGCACACGCATATATGTCTGCCACTGAGGTTGAAGCTGGAAGGCTCGTTGCAAATATTAAGAATTTTGTTTATTTGCCCATACCAGATGAAATCGGTGGTTATGAGAAGATGACAGGACACGAGGAATTCCGAGGTAACGACAGATCAAGGAACGAGCAGTTTGTGAGTTACCTCCGAATGAAAATGGACCTTCCTGAATATTCTAAGATGGTTGAAGGCGTTGCATTACATACATTCAACAGTGGTAAGGAAAAATATGATAATGGCGAAGTTCCTGTGGATAGAGTTTTCAAGGCCAAAATAAGAGAACCAAAGCTTGATATTACTGGCCGCAAAGGAAAGCAAGAATATATTATTATGGACATGCGCTGGTCAGTGATGATCACAGACCCCGAAAGCAAAATTCCAGCAGAAGAAATGGATAGGCTTTATGCAGGTGCTATCAGCGATTTGAGAAACTTCTCACATTCGTTGAGTTCAGATTTGCCAGCAACGACCGGTCCCGCCGCTAATGAGTGGCCCGAAAAGATGGACGTGAAAGCTTTTAAAGAGTTTACAAAACTTGCGAAAGAGTGGATAAAGAATCATCCGCGAGAGGCTCCAGAAAAAGAGCTCGTAGGTACGCGAGACAGTATTGATGCTATTATGGGCCAGTTAGGTCTAGAGGAAAGTGCTATGAAGTTAGAAGAAAGAATTTTAGTAAAACTACTTGGAGAGGAGTTGTTGCAAGAAGTCAGTCTTGACGACGCAATGAGTTCCCTCGGAGGCAAAGCCGGAAAGAAGATTATCAAAAGCTATAACTTTGATCAAGGTAAAGATCCCGGTGATGACTATAATAGACTACACAAGAAATTGCATTCAGTAATATCTCTGACATATACTCCGGCAGATGTAGTTCCTGGTAACATTTCTCGCACCCACCAACCGGAGAAACACAAATCCATACAAGATTCAAACCGAGCTCAGATAATATTTTGGTGGCTGAGGTATCTTAAAACAGACACTGAGCTGAGAGACAGAATACTCTCAGGACAGTACCCGCTGGCCAACCGTGATGCTATACTTATCCGTCAGAACTTCGAAACGTTCTTTCAGCACCCAAGACATATGAAAGTTTCTGACATCGGGCAAATAAAAACTAAAGAAATGCTAGATGATGTCGTCAAAGCTGGACAGGCTTCTATTGATGCAGAAAACGACAAGAAGATGGCAAATGATGCTGTTGGCAGAACAGAGTTTTTCGCTGGTGGGTATAAGTTAGATGACAAGGGCCAAGTTCTTCGAGACGAGCAGGGCATCCCTCAGTTTAGAAGAAGTAAGGATGGCTGGGTTATTGCTGCAGCTCATGGAAAGGGCGCTGCATGTTTACTAGGTAAAAAGACTAGCTGGTGCACTGCTTCTCCTGGCTTAGATTATTTTAATCAATACTACGGTGGCGAGGATGACCCGTTGTTTTATATCCATACTCCGGGAGATACTCGTGATGATCCCGAAGATGACGGAGACAGATTCCAGTTTCATTATGGTTCAAAGCAGTTTATGGATGTAACAGATACTCCTGTGCGCGGGGATGAGTTTGAAATATTACATGGTAAATTAAAAGATGTACTTAAAGACAATGGCTTTGAAGGTAGGTTTGATACTGTATTCGATTATGAGATGATTGATTACGATAGTAAACTGAAAGAGATAATGGAAGCAGCAGAACAGCGCCTCGATCATGGAAATAGAATATCGCTAGCTTTCGATACATACGACGACTACGAAGATATGACTATCAATGTGGAAGCAACGATATCTTTTATCTACGACTCAGGAGAGTTTGACGGGAAAGAAGACTTGGATATGTATGAGCTCGATGCCCTTCGGGATGCGTTTCAGGATGCAAATCAGAACCTCATGATTGGCAATCAGGAAGACCCGGCCATCATGCAAGATCTTATGCAGTATATTGATATCCACGTTAGTGGAAGAACTGTGAAAGTAACAATTGAATGCTATGGCTCTTTTTATGGAGAAAGTGGTATAGAAGGAGCAGAAGACTTCTTCAACAATGTCGAGTATGGTCCCGATAACAAATATGAAGCATGCCAAGGAAAAATAAGGGCAACTCTCATTGAGGGAGGTGTTTTACCTTTCACAAAATATGATACTTTGCTTTATGGTCAGGGTGAGAATGCTGAAGTTCAAGTATATGACCCCGAAGACGACGGCAGAGAAGTTGAAGATAAAACTGCAAAAGAATTACAGGATGAGTTTGAAGAACAATATAAGAATCTTCACTTGATATCTTTTGACCCGGAAAATGGCGAGATGGAATTTAGTATTCCTTATCCACCACCGGAAGAAGTACAGCAAGACAAGACACAAATTATTGGTGATAGGCCAAGTAATGACGGAGCTCAGAAAATACTCAGAAGAGGACTAAATGTCTTTCAAAAGCTTCTACAAAGACAGCCTTCTCTACCAGGTATGGAGGAGCAGGACACAGACGATATCATTGATAGAATCATGTATGTTTCGGAAAGAAATGATTTGGTGGGTTACATGATAGTTTATAAGACAACAGCTAAAATGGATATATCCGTTGAACTCTCCAAATACAGCGAGGAAGAACTCGACGCTATTGTTGACGGAACTAGACTATTCGACAAACACTGGAAGCTCTGGCAAGCCTCTCTTCAGTCTGCTACTGAGAGATGGATAAAGATGAACCCTCAGAGTATCAGAAGAGATAATAATTTTGATGCCGACAGAAAGCTCGCAGGTGTCCAAGCAGGAGAGCCAGTGGGTGCAACGTTGGGAGCTCCACAGCCAGCTCAAGAAGCAAAAGACTACCAGAATAGTCCGGCTAAAAAACAACACTCCACGAGGAAGGGCCTGCTTATAAGAGTTCCTGGAAAAACGGCTGATAAGGGGCACAAGCTTGCACCCACCAAGAGAAGTAAGAGTGCTCCTCCTGGCTCTGGTGCGTAATGAAACTCCTGACATTTGTTGGCTTAGTATTCTTAGGGCATATTCTTGTCTGGCTACAGAGTAGTGGCCAACTTGTTTGGAAAAGTTTTAGAGATAACACTCCGCTGCTGTGTCTCCTTGGTATTCCATTTTCATATATCTTTATTCAAGCTACGAGACTTGGCTATGAAGTTTTTGAGGAAAATCTCTGGCCTTGTCGCATCATGGGCTTTACTATCGGTACAATTGTTTTCACTTTTATGACCTATTTTTTTCTCGGTGAAACCGTAACAATTAAGACCGGAATATGCCTTGTACTGTGTATAATCATTATTTTAGTGCAAGTAGCACTATAAAATACTATTTATATGCATGAAAGATCTAAAAGATATGATAAAGGAATTCGTTCCGTATGCACAGGGTGTCCTCGGATATAATAAGCCTGTGAGAGTCGTATTGCGTCATGACCCTGAAAATGCTAAACTATTATTGGGGATGACTGCTCACTATTCTCCTGCAGAAAACAAGATTGTGATATACACAACAAACAGACAGCCGAAAGACTGTATGCGTTCTCTTGCACACGAGCTGGTACATCACGCACAGAACTGTCGAGGTGAGTTTGATAACGCTGGCCCTGCAACAGAGGGATATATGCAAAACAACGAACATTTGAGATTAATGGAAAAAGAAGCCTACTTAGAAGGTAACTGTCTCCTGCGAGATTGGGAAGATGGAATAAAATACGGGAGTATTAAAAAATGAAACGACATAAGCTATTAAATAACAGAAATGAAAAACTCTTCAATAGACTGCTTGAAAACCAAGGTTTAAAACACGAGAGTTCCATCAAGGAAGAAGAAAAGAAGCCTGATTATCGAGATCTCGACGGTGATGGCAACAAAGACGAGCCAATGGAAAAAGCTGCAAAAGACGCAAAAGCCAAAAAAGAAGTCACTGAAGGCGAAGTGTGTCCCAAGTGTGGCAAGTCTCCTTGTGAGTGTGAGATGAAAGAAGAGCAAGAAGAAGTTAGAGAAGGCATCATGGCCATGCACTGTCCTCAGTGCGGAACTTTGAATAGCAAAGCTAACAACCACTGCACGAACTGTGGCGCAAAGCTCAGTGGCGAGGAAAAAGTAGACGAAGCTCATTGTTCTACGAAGGAAGACGAGTAGTGAAGAAGGTCTTTGACAAAAGAAACCTGAAGCTGTTTGAAAGGCTTTTGGAGAACCAAGGTGTTTCTTTGAAAAAAGATAACACTCTCAACGAGGTTTCTCTCAGCAAAAGACTCAGTAGTTTCAAGCAAGCAGTTGTTGGTTCCACTGGCGAGGATGCCTGGAAAGACGCATGGGATATTGCTTCTTCCGGTATGTCAGATCCTGAAGCTGAAAAACAATTATATCAAGCTGCAGCCGAATGGTGGCATTCAACAGGAAAACTAAAGAAGGAAGAGGCTCCAGTGTCCGATAAGGAAAAGGCTGATCGGCTTATGCAACAAGTTGCGAGTCTTGGTCTTACTGATTTACAAAGTAATACAAGGGACCTCCTCGGCAAGCTTGCTGGTATGTTGGCCGACAAGCCCCCAGAAGAAACAGAGAAAGCTATAGATAACATTAAGAAGGTCGCCCAGGACGGCGAGCTTGATGCAACAGATGTTACTGCTGTTGCTAAAGAAGTTCCTGCAGATGTTGAACTTGCTCCTGATAAATATCCTCCTCTAAAGCTAGCAGGAGAAAAAGGAAAGATTGATACTTTGGGTATTATCAAGTGGCTTAAAGATTATCCCGGCGTAGAGCCAGGAGCCCTAAAATCTTTAGCTAGGGCTATGGATTCCTATTTTGATCCCGCCAAAGGAAACTGGGGGAATACCAAAACCAATTGGAAAGCCAATGCTGCCTGGACCGCACCAAATGTGTTCAACTTCACAAACAAACTCACAAGCATGAACGAAGAGGCAGTTAAGGCAGATATTGAGCAGGCTCTTGGTGGGTACAAAACTTCTGATGCAAAGAGATTGCAAACTTATATGGGAAAGAATCCCGCTCTGATAAGGCAACTCGCTCTCATCAATAGCAGAGCTGAGTATGAAGAAGTGATTACAGCAATTACAGATATAGTAAACGACAAGATACCAAACCCTTCAGACATAGCAACGGGCCTGAAAAACGTTCTTTCCAAATATATGAAAGTTGCGCCAAAGCTAAAAGGCGACGACGAGCAACTCGATGCAAAAACTGCACCCCTAACAAGAGGTCCATCTGCAGTGGGGAATACTAAAGTGAAAGGGAGCCAATCCCTTAAAGACACTATGAAAAGTAGAAATATTCCCGGAGATGCTATCAAACAAGTCCTTCAGGCATTGGCAGGAGAATTTAAAATTAACAATATCCCTTTTAAGGAAGGGATGTTACGAGAAAATAAAAAACGAAAGGTGGTGATTAGATATGGCAAGTCCAAAGCAAAGAAAGAAGAGAGCTAGAGCAATGCTCTTGAGAGAACAAGAAAGAGAAACAGTAACTGAGGTTATTCCTAAGAGAGTTGTTGTTGTAGAGGAGCCCGTAGAGGTTGCCGAAGTTGAGACTGCAGAAGAAGAAGTAGTTGAAGAGGTGGTCGAAGCTCCCAAAAAGAAGGCTAGAAGTATAAGGGAAATTCTTAATGATTGATTATGATAAGATGACCAGAAGATTTCTCATGGGGGAGTCACTTGACAAACCTGGCTTGTTGGAATATATTCAACATGTCGGAGAAATTCTTTCTAGTATTAGACCTGCTTCCAAGCAAGAGGCTCGAAGGATTGCGGTTGCGAAAGAAAGCATCAAGCAATGTCGCAAGCATGCGAAGAGGCTTCAAGAGAGGGTGAAGGTCTTAGAGGAAGAGCAAAAACCTCTGCAGGAGAAAAAGTAATGGGTGGACTTTATGGTCACTTGATGCACCTACATGATAACCCTGATTTGACATTCGCTGAGATAAAAGAACTTTTCAGCAAAGCAAGTCAGGGTGAACTTGTTGGTACAGAAAAGACAGATGGACAGAACCTGTTTGTATCTTACTCTATTGCGAGAGATAAAGCTGTTTCTGCTAGAAATAAATCCAATATAAAAGATGGTGGCTTAGATGTAGACCAGCTAGTGGATAAGTTCAAGGGAAGAGGAGACTTAGAGTTTACTTTTTCCGAGGCTCTTGCAGCTTTCGAGAACTTCTGTAGAAGTCTTCCATACTCGGCCCAGAGAAAAGTCTTTGGACGTGATGCTGACAAATTCTATAGTGTTGAAATAATGGACCCAAGAACTGCTAATGTTGTAAACTTGGGCGGAAAATATATTACATTACATAGAAGTGGTCATGTTCGTATTGATCCCAAGACAAAAGAAATGACTCCGCTAGAGAATGATGATAATATTGCCACCATCGAGAATATCCTCAACAAGGTAGGAGAGCTTGGCCAGCAGGGAGAACATGAGGTACATGTGAGCGCCTATATACGACTCAAAGCATTGTCCGACGGCAAACACTTGGATAAGGCTCTTGATAGGATAGATAGCTTGCTAGACAGAAACAACCTTAGCGATGGAGACACTGTTGGTGATTTCATGGTAAAGAACGTGGATGAGAAATTAAGGGAAGCAATACCGGGCATTGAAGATGATGTTCGTGTCGAGGTTATTAGAAGAGTCTTTAAGGTAAAAGGCGCAGGTATTCCACAAATAATGAAAATGATCCCAAAGGATGATGTTGGTGTTCGCAGCGCAGTTAAAGACTTTATTAAAGAATCCCCCAAGATGCTAAGTGGGATTGTTTATCCACTAGAAGATACTATTCATGATTTTGCCGTAGAGATGTTAAAGAACCTCAATAGCATGTATGTCCTTGACAACAGAGCAGAGGTAAAAAGATTAAAGAAGCAATTGAAACAAGCAATAGATGCCATCACGTCAGCTAATGACGAAGGCGAGCTTAATATCCTAAGAAAGCAACTTTCAAAAATTAAAGACTTCGACAATATCACCACTGCGTCGGAGGGCTTTGTTTTCAATTATAAAGGAAACGTATATAAGTTTACCGGAAACTTTGCACCCGTAAACCAAATACTCGGTATCTTAAAGTTTGGTAGAACCAAAAAGGTAGACCCTAAAAGTATTAAAGAAGAAGGTTCGGATAGACCATTAAACATCGCATTATTCCCAGGTAAGTTTAAGCCACCACACAAAGGCCACTTTGACGCCGCTCTAAAGGCTTTGCAGAGTACGGACGAGGTGTTAGTGGCAATATCCGAGAAAACGCATGAGAACTTCTCTCCGGAGCTCTCAAGGCAGGTTTGGGAACTGTTTGTTGAGCATCATGGTTTGCAGGGAGATATTATCCCCCTTTTTCATAATGAATTGATGACAACTGATGTTCCTTCCCCTATACAAGCTGTTTACGACTATATTGATAATGCACCGGCTAACTCACGCATTGTTCTTGTCATCGGTGAAGATGATGTCAAGGACGGAAGATACAATAATGCTGGAAAAGACAGGGACGATATTGTTATAGACCAAGTTGTCGCAGGTCGTTTTGCAAGAGCCACCGATGTTCGCAACTCGGTTCGGGAAGATGACTTTGAAACATTTTTAAAAATGATGCCCGATATTTACCAGGATAAAACGAAGCGCGACGATGCGATGGAAATATTTTCTTTGCTTAGATCTAACATTGGTCTGAATGAGGCTTTAACTATTGAAGGTAAAGAAATACAAGATATTGTATTACAATGTGTTAACGAAGCTTATCCGTCCACACGAAGACGGTGGGCCAGTATTGAAGAAGAGAGCGAGCCGGAGGATGCTGAAGGGATCGCTGTTGTTCCGGTGAAGAGAGAAATTAAAATTGTAAAAAGAAAACTTAAAGAAATTTCGGGAATGGCCATTGGTAGTGCTGTAGGGCACAGCGGTAAGGCCACCAAAAAGGTTCGAAGGAGACGTAAAAATGCTTAGTAGAAAAGACATGCACGAAGAAATATACCTTCGTAAAGCTATTAGAGAATCTGTCGCAAAGAAGTTTGCTGAAAAAGATGTAGAAGTTTTACAGAAGCTTATCAGCGAGACAGAAATTAGAAAAGCCATCAAGAAGATGGTTGCTGAAGATGTAGAGAATTCTCCGCACAAAAACACTGGTATCAACGAGCTAGAGAAATTATTAAAGAAAATTATTCCTGTCCTCGAACAAGACTTTAAAACTTTAACCTCCAGCTCTGAACAGAGGGAATCTTTTAGGGCACACATTGTAAAGGCTGTCCAAAACTTATTGTTGCCTGAAATTGGTATGGAAAGGTCTGGCCTCTCTGAAGATGCATCTGTCGTGATGGAAGATGAAGTTGAAGATGAAAACATCTTAAATAAGTTCATTGACATATACGGAAAAACAAAGCCCGACATCACAACGAGTGGCGGTAAGAAGCAGGACGCTGATTCTTTTGGCATCTCTGGTGCTGATGAAACTGGTCGTAACTTTGCAATGGTTACATTCCAGAAAATTGAAAAAAACATCTTGGACTCCTACAAGCTCTTAGCTGATCCCTCTGACAGTGATCTATTCTACGACTATTTGACTGCAAACTTAAAATTATATTTTGATAGATTTGAAGATGAGCTCTCAACTAGCGTAGATGAACCAACAAATCCTGAATATGACGATGCAGAAAAAGAAGTTTCTAGTGGTGATATTGGCTTGGGATCTGCTGGTGAAGACGATGCAGGATTAGGGGATCTAAATTTAGATGACTTAGGTACTGAAGAAGAACCTACTGAAGAGCCTGCTGAAGAAGAACCTGAACTTGATTTAGATAATTTATAAATCGTTACTTAATTAATTTTATATTCTATATTAAGCTTAGGGTGTGGGTGGGCGAGGCAATGCACTATGCCTAAGCACTAAAGCAGTTATGATTAGATCTAAGCACACTCAAGGATTAAATAAAGATTACTCAGTTAGAAACAAACTCTATGCTGATAATGTAATTGATGAAAAAGTAGAGATAGCTATTAATTCTTTAAGTCTAGAAGAATTGATCTCTCTTAAATTAGAATTAACTACTAAGAAGTGTCATGGCAAGTATTTTGGCTTTAATATTTGGAATGCTGTCAGAGATATTGTTAATGAATCAATTATCTTATATGCCCTCAGCAAATGTAATTCTTTAAACGATGCCAGAGACTTCTTAGGATTAAAAGAAGAAGCTTGGTCTAGACTTCTAAAGAAATATAGTCCAGGTAAATATTTTAAAGAATAAGACCCTATATACTCTGCATGAAAAAGCTGATAGACATATGCAGGCCAGCCTTAGCTGCAGGGATAGGGAGAGTGACGGTTGGTGCTATCCTCGGGGCCTTAGTAGTGAAAGTTATCGCGGAGTCTCTTATCTTGTTTGCTGAATGTGTCTCGAAATCATCACATACCTTGTCTGAATGTATGATCATCGGCATCTTATATTAAAAAAATAAACAACAACCAAATACTTTAAGAAATACGCATCTATTTATTGTATGCATATAGATCTTACAAAAGTAGCCACTGCACTCGTCACAACGCTTGTTGTGGGAGTTATGACATATCAGTTGACTACTATACGCCAGCTTGAAATTGATAACGAACTTATAAAAGTGCGTTTAGAGCAAGTGGAAAAAAAGGTTAAGAAAAGAGGCAAGAAAAAATGAGTGATATCGAAGAAAAGAAAAAGCGTAAAGTAAAAAAGAAAAAATCAGATAGATGCACTCGTATTGCTAAAAGAAAATATGATGTGTGGCCATCCGCTTATGCTTCCGGAGCTGTTGTAAAATGCCGACAAGGTAAAATTTGGAAAGGTATCAAAGAAGTCGAAGAGACAGAAGAGAACACAGAAGAGCTAAACCTGTTAAGGCAAATTAGTAACAAGCTAGACACCCTCGAAGACCTCGACGCCAGCATTGATTATTTAGCATCAGTTCTTTCTGGCGAGGATACTCTATCAGTAGGTATGAGGCAAAAGTTTTTTGGTAGAGGCGCACAAGCAGAACCAGTTAAAATAAAGAAAGAAATAAGAAAGAGCATCGAAGAAAAGAAAAAGAAGAGAAAAGTAAAAAAGAAGAAAGCCAAGACAGACTATTCCAAAGAAAAGAAAGATGGCCTTCATGGTTGGTTTTCTCGCCAAGGCGGGAAAGGTAAAAGCAAAGGCTGGGTTGACTGCAACACCTGCAGGAAAGACAAGAAGACGGGAAGAAAGACCTGCAAGTCTTGCGGAAGAAAAGATGGAGAAAAAAGATCTAAATATCCATCCTGCCGACCAACGCCATCAGCGTGTGGGACAAAGGGAAAAGGAAAAAAGTGGGGAAAGAAAAAGGAGTCGATTGAGATGCAAAACGAACAAAACTTTATCGCTAGAGTCGTAGCGGAAATTTTAAAAGACGAACAGTTCAGAATGTTGGAAACTTATTATCATATCTCTGACGCTACTTATGATGACGGCACTCCTGTTGAAGAGAACATGGAGTTCTGGGACGACGTTGTTGCTGAAGCAGAGTACCAAGGACGCAAAGTAAAGCTCAACAAGCCTATGCGCGGCGACGTTAAGAAATTCAAAGTTTATGTGAAAGATCCAAAGACAGGAAACGTCAAGAAAGTAAACTTCGGACAAAAGGGAATGAAAATTAAAAAGTCAAACCCAAAAAGAAGAAAGAGCTTTAGAGCCCGTCACAATTGCAAGAATCCAGGACCTAAGACAAAAGCTAGATATTGGTCTTGTAGAAAGTGGTAAAAAACGCAATAAAAACAAGTACTTACAAACCATCCTAAATGCTTGTTTTTATTACACTTTTTCTCCTCGTATGACCCATTGCGTCAAAGTTAAAGTTTTACTTTAGATACACCCCTTGACATAATATACGAACCGTGATAGAATTATATCAACTTAACATCACTCCGCAATTAAGCGGGTGAATGAAAAGGAGAAAACTATGAAAAAAGCACTATTAGCGACCGTTATGGCGTTTTTGGTAAGTAGCGTTAGTTATGCAGACGAACTTCGTTTGGAAGCTACCGCTGGATCTGCAAAGCTTGGCGGCTTTACACTCTCAGCAGAAGAGCAAGTTCGCCATGATCTAAGCATTAGTGAGGACATGGTTACGAAGGCCGCTGGTTATGAACACACCGTGTTCGCAGTGTCTCGTGACTTAACTGAGAATATGGATTTACAGTTACGCATCCGAAACACTAATACTAATGGCACATCAGAGAACCGAGTTTCTTTAGATGTAAATAACGATGTGGCATTACCACTCGGTATTACATTAGCCAACAGACTGCGCCTGCAACTAGATGAGCATGGCGACGTTACTGCCGTTGGCACAGAACAAATGCGAGTTCGTGAGCAAATTATGCTCACAAAGTCTTTGGACTTAAAGATCGCAACCGTTGATGTATCCGTGGGCGATGAAGTACACGTTAACCAAGACGGTGTATCAGAGAACCGCATCCTTGCCGGAGCGTCAACAGAAGTGGGCGCAGGCGTTAGTGTTCGTGCAGAATACTTCCGTCAACAGAATACCGAAGGTGACGACGCAAACGTTGTTACACTGTCGGCGGGAATTAACTTCTAAGCTTTCGGCCCTTAGAAGCAAGAGAGCCCCGAAAGGGGCTCTTTTTTTTTACAAAAAATGCTATGTATGATATAATGTGCAATGTTGGAGGCCCTTATGAGTTTGAAGATAGTAGAAGAGAAGGTAAATCACTTAAAGCCAAAAGTTTCGGAACAGAGTCTTTCGTGGAGAAATTTAAGGAGAGATGCCTTCTGGCAGAGAATACCAGCTTGGAAAGAGATAGATGAAGAAACTTTCTTGAGCCATAAGTGGCAAGAGAGAAATGCTATCACAAAACCAAAGAAGCTCATAGCAGCAGTTCAGGATATTGTATCAGAAGAGTTTATTGAAGATGTCAAAGCTGGCTTTGGTGCTGCACCTATGGCAGTTCGAATATCTCCCTATTTGCTTTCTCTCATTGATTGGGAAAACCCCTACACAGACCCTATACGAAGGCAATTCCTTCCAGTGGGCTCTCAACTAGAAGAAGATCATCCTCTCCTAACTTTGGATTCACTACATGAGCAGGCCGATGCACCTGTTGACGGCCTTACTCACAGATACCCAGACAAAGCCCTGTTTCTAGCTCTGGACACATGCCCAGTGTATTGTCGTTTTTGTACTCGCTCCTATGCTGTTGGCTTAGATACAGATACCGTCGAGAAAGTACAGCTCAAAGCAAACCAAGAAAGATGGGACAAGGCGTTTCAGTATATTAAGGAACGCAAAGAGCTAGAAGATATTGTCATCAGCGGTGGCGACATGTATCGTTTAAAGCCAAGCCAAGTTCTTGAGTTGGGCCATGCATTGTTAGATATTCCACATGTCAGGAGATTCCGCTTTGCCACTAAGGGTCTGGCCATTCAGCCTATGAAGATCTTAACTGACACAGAATGGACGGACGCAGTAACTGAAATCGTGGAGAGAGGTAGAAAGCTTCACAAAGAAGTTGTTATACATACTCACTTCAATACCCCAAACGAAGTGACGGGTATTTCTCAGGATGCCATGAACCTATTATTTGAGAGGGGTATCACTGTTCGCAACCAAACGGTATTACAGGCAGGAGTAAACGACACTCCAGAACTCATGGGAGACTTAATTAAGAAACTAAGTTACATCAATGTGCATCCATATTATGTTTATGTACACGACTTGGTTAGAGGAACGGAAGATCTTAGAACCACAGTCCAAACAGCTATTGACCTAGAGAAAGAAGTCCGAGGTTCTACTGCAGGCTTTAATGTTCCTTTGTTTATTGTGGATACAATGGGCGGTGGCGGAAAAAGAGATGCACACAGCTACGAACATTACGACCGAAAAACTGGCATATCAGTATTTAAGGCACCTGCTGTAAAGCGAGGTAAATTATTTACATATGTTGACCCACTACGAACATTATCTCCGTCAATGAAAGAGGACTGGAAAGATCCCAAAAAGAGAGAACAAATGCTAAGAGCTGCCCTGGAGGAAGCTTGTAAATATACTGGCATGCCAAAGATAAAGTATTTTTCAGAATAAAGCTTCTATATATAATATCGAGGTGAGATATGAAAAAGGTTATTGTTAAAAGAGGAAGAGTACAAGAAGCTCCAGGAGACGGGATAAACTTTAGTCCCGCAGGAATAGCGGCCCTCAAGCGTCAGGGCTTAGATCCAAACGATCCAAAAGTTTACCGCGCACTCCTTAAAAAGCAGTCGAAAGACTCAAGAATGAACACTGTAGATCAAGCAGTGAAAAGTGTCACACCAGACGATGCTAAAAAATCTAGTTTTCTTGACAAATTCAGAAAAAACAAAGTAACCCCAGAGATGATAAAAACAATTGAAAAGATTGTTAAGGGTATCATCTTTGATCCAGGCGTCCAGAAGATCATGGCAAAGAACATCACAGATACTTTACCAAAAGCCACACTAGATGACATATATGATGACGATGATGAAAATACTCGTTCAATGCCGGGCGTTAAGAGTGGTGCAGACACAGTGCCCAGCAAAACAAGGACAGATCGTGCTTCAACCACTCAAGCAATGCGCGAAGAAGACATCATCGAAAGATTCTCAAAGCAATTGGACGAGCAACTATTGGAAGAAGAAATAGATACTCTCCTTGAAGAATATGATTTACATTTAAATGAGGGAGCAAAGCAATTTGTTAGCTCTCTGAAAAGGAAACTTGGTGTTCCTCTGGTGATAGGCGGCATAATGGCTGCATCCCTATTCGGCACAGGTGCACAAGCAAATACACCAACCACGTTTCCTAGTGTAGAGGCCGCAGAATCTCATGTTGAGAAATCCTATGGCAGAGACGCAAAAGCTACAATTGAAAAGGGCACAAAAAGTATGAGAGATCTTTTTACTGGAGATGACTCCCCAATTCAAAGAGATCAGAACGGTGATATAGACTGGCTAGCTAGCCTGCAGCTTGATGACGGAACAATCGTTACATTCACCGACGCAGAATAAACATACTTGACAAATATCCACACATGTAGTATAATATGACTCTCTAGGAGGGATCATATGAATATTTTTGCTATTAGTGGATGCGAACAAACCGGAACTATCGACTGGGAACAGTCAGCTCGTGAGCTAGACAACTATCGTGTTGTCAAGATGATATTAGAAAGCTGTCAAATGCTTTGCACAACTCTCAACCATCACGGCTTCGAGACACCTTATCGTAATGCACACTTCAACCACCCATCTACAAAATGGGTGCGCGAGTCTTCTGCCAACTTCCTTAACTTGGTAAAACATACCGAGGCTATGTTGGAAGAATACAAGTTGCGCTTCGGCCAACACAAAGTTCACAAGTGTGAGCGTGTATTAAACATTTGCAAAGAGTTGTTCGATGTATCGAAGTTCCCAAGCCACGAGCCTACGCAACTTCCTCTGTGTATGCCCGATGAATATAAGAGTGACAACGTTGTCAAGTCATATCGTGACTTCTATTCTGACAAGCCAAAGATGCGGTATCCACAAGAAAAGATCCCAAAATGGTTTTCTAAGCGCCGCAAAGAGGATTTTGACGTAGTATGATACTACTTATACAGCTAATACATCTTATTTTTTACTAATATTTCAAAACAAAGGACATTAAAATGAAAAAAAGAGCAAGTACCCTTACTTTCTTGGCATTGACTTGCCTATCGTGCAACCCTCTGGTTGTAGACAGCCCAGATGCAGGCATTCCAGACGCTGGCAATGAAAAAGACTCGGGAACAGAAACAAGCTATGTTTTCGAACCTCAGAAAATTACTGTCGCCTGCGCCTCAGAAGAATAATTTATTCATCTCTTTTTTTAAGGCCAAGTTGTTTTTGTATCTGTATTTCAAGAATATTTTTCTGTTTACCGTTGGCGTGATACCATAGCCACATTATAGAATTTTTTAGTTGATGTACTTTATTTTTCAAGTTCATCATGGCTTTATCTAATAATAAATAAATTTCCGTATCGTTTAATATATCAGTAATACCTAACGATACAGCTATTTCAAGCAGCTCGTACTCCTTACCTTTTTTGGCAGCACGAGCTGCTTTTTTATATAAGCTCTCTTTATATTCTATTGTATCTGCATCTTCGCCGTATAGAGCATCGGGGTGTGTCTCAAGCGCAATTGCCCTGAACAACTTTCGAACCACTTTTTTAGAGATCTTCTCTTCTTTTACTTCGAGTTCGCTGCTTTCTTTCTCGCTGCTCTGTTCTTGTTTGTTGGGAGATTGAATATCTGTGGAATCGGACATCTTTTTTTCTTTTTCCTTGGCATTGTTTTCCTTATCTTTTTCTTCCCTTTTTTTCATAGCTTCTTCTTGTTCTTTTATTTGCTCTTCTAATTTGGGATCAAAGAAATTCTTATGAAATTCAGTTTCGCATGTTTCAAAAACATCACATACGTCTTGATAGTCTAAGGACAATAACTCAAACTTTAGAATTTTTCTTTTTTTGTTTTTTGTTTTCAAGAGAAAGGACCAGGTTAATACAGGTAAATAGTTACTTCCTTGGTCTTTCTATAATATAGTCTAGGTCGAGAACACTCTCTAAAAACATTATTATTTGTTCTCTTGTTACTGCCAAGGTAATATGGTGATACCTGGCGTCTACGGCGAATACTAAGCCTACAATTTCGCCTTTTAAATTAAATATTGGACTCCCTGAACTACCAGGAGCGACAGGGAATGTATAGAAATCAACTTCTGTCTCCACAGCATATCCGTTCCCGCCATGCCCGGAATATCGTCCTTCATATGACATTACAAGATCTTTTCCAAATAAACCGTTAGGTGCAGCGATGTTTACTACGTTGTCGCCAACCTCAATATCGTGAGCAGCGACTTTAACAGAGTCAAGACCCAGCTTCGGGGATTCTAACAGGCATATGTCCCACAATCTAGAGATCGCAAAGACTCGACCTTTCTCATGCCCTCCGTTTAATTTAGTTATAACCACTCCCTCGATAGGCGATATAGTTTTATTAATATCGTCTTTATCTAGACAAAAGTGACCAGCAGTCAAAATGTAGGACTTGTTACCTCGGTTTTCAACAACTACTCCGGAAGCAGTGCTAAGTCCGATCTCTCCACCGCTTACCGTCTTTATAGAAAGGACTTGAACGAAAGAATCTTTCTTATTTTTGATAACGAGTGTGCTAAAAATTGTACAAGATGATAATAAAAATAGTGCACACAGGCTCGTTAAGAATATTTTCTTCATAATGTAAATATACTTTCGAGTGATATTCTACAAAATATTTTTATAAAACTATTTATAAGTGTAAGGAATGTTAATGACAGAAAAACGCATAACCTACGCTTTAGACACCAGTGTTTTATTGACAAACGCAAGTTGCATATATAGCTTTGGTAGTAAAAGCGACATAGTTCTTCCAATAAAAGTATTAGAAGAGATAGATAAACACAAGAAGCGCCAAGACTCTGTTGGCATGAACGCTAGGCTTGCGATCAAAGCCCTTGATGAACTTCGAGAGAAGGGAGACTTGAGAGAGGGTGTTCAGATAACAGAGGGGAAAGGAAACCTTATTGTTGTTTATGACACTGGAGAGCTAGCACTCCCAAAAGAGCTTTCGCAAGAGATAGCAGATCATCAAATACTGCAGACAATCTACAACTATGCAAGAAAAATAAATATTTTAGACGAAATTGTTGTCGTATCAAGAGATATCAATATGCGAGTCATATGTCAATGCATTGGCATGAAATCCGCAGACTTCGATACGGAAAAGGTTGTTAGTAGCGAAGAGGATGTTTATTATGGCTTTTCTGAAATTTTGATGGATGACGAGCTCATAGACAGGTTTTATGCGGGAGATGATATTTATCTCGACAAGGAACAACACCCCAATCACAAGTGCAATGAATTTATAATGTTGATATCCAACTCTAGCGAAAAGAAAACAGCACTGTCTAGGTTTACAGACTATGAGACACCACTTAGGAAGATTGTAAAAAGAGACTCAGTATGGGGCTTACAGCCAAGAAACAAAGAGCAGAGCTTTGCATTTGATCTTCTTATGGATAAGAACATCAAAGTAGTTTCCCTCATTGGTAGAGCAGGTTCGGGAAAAACATTGTGTGCCCTCGCTGCAGGCCTACAGCAAACTTTGTCAAACGATACAGATGCATACTCCAGGCTTATAATTTCAAGACCAGTACAGCCTTTAGGGAAAGACATTGGCTTCTTGCCAGGAACACTAGAGGAAAAAATGATCCCTTGGTTATCCCCGATACAAGACAACCTTCAGTTCTTGATGGGTAATGACAAAGAGATGTTTCAGGAATATATGGACAAAGGTATTATTGAGGTAGAGGCCCTAACTTTTATTAGAGGCAGATCTATCGCAAACGCATATATTATAATTGATGAGGCTCAAAACTTAACAAGACACGAAATTAAGACTATAATAACAAGAGTCGGCGACAATACAAAGATTATTCTCACCGGCGATGTCGAACAAATAGATAATGTCTATATCAATGAGACTTCGAACGGTCTTGTTCATGCAGTAGAAAAGTTTAAAGAATATCAGATATCCGGGCATATCACACTTAAAAAGGGAGAAAGATCAGAGGTGGCTTCCCTTGCAGCGAAAGTATTATGAAACTAAACAAGGAATTCCCGTATATTTTAGAGATACCGCTCCCATAAACTTTGATGTCAATATTTTAATAAAAAAGATAGATAAAGTAGATAAAGTTTTTTTATCGAATATCAAAAAAATTATATTCATCAGACAAGAAAAGCTGGAAGACAGAAAAGCTTCTTATAAAAAAGGTACTGTATTTTTATCTAACGAAGTTTATAATATAGAAAAATGTTTTTCCTCATTCTTAAAAGAGATCTCCCTTGAATATTATCGAGAAAATGAAAAAAGAATCTCTGCAAAGATAAGAGATCTCTATTTTGCCAAAAAAGTAGAATTATATTATGGCGTTGTCGGAAAAACAAACAAAGTTCCTCTCTGCGACTTTTTGTATGAGGAAAAAAATAATAGTTTTGAAAGACAAATAGCGAAAATAGATACAGAACTTCTGTCAAAGCAAATAAAAAAGAGCTTTCTAAATGAAGAATCTATTGTGAGTATAGAAGAATATTTTTCAGATTGTCTCGTTGGTTATTATCAAAAAAAGAAAACAAGACTTAAACAAATGCACAATAAGGTGTATAAAATTATAAGCAAAGCTATCGAACATTAAGAGGAGAAATAATGAAAAAAGATATTAAAATAAATAATAAGGAAGGCACAGTTTCTATAACTATTAAACTTCCAAAAAGAAAACTAGCAACACAGGAACAAAAACAAGTGACAACCAGAGATGTAATTCAACTGCTCAAGGAAGAGGGAATTGTTTTCTCAAAAACATTCATAAAAGAATGCACTCTTTCAAACGAAAAGGGAACATGTCAGCACCAAGGTACATGGATCTTTCCGCTATCGCAACAACAAAGCAAGCCAAAAGTTCCTAAAAAAACGATACCACCAAAACAAAAACTCAAAAAAACGGTAAGGTCGGCAACAGAAGGAAGCCCTGAAGTGCCTGTTTTTGCAAAGAAAACAAGTTTTCAAACAAAAGTAGTTGACAAAACAACAACTAAGTGATATAATAATACCTCAAGGAGTAAATATGCATTTATCTTTTTCGGGTATCAAAGACTGGAAATTCTGTCCTTTCTATTATAAACTTACAAGAGTAGATAAGCTAAAAGCTTTTCAGGGAAATATCTACACTGCTTTTGGTACGGCTCTCCACACATTGTGTGAGAACGCAGTACTTAAAAACAATAATGTAAATCACGAAGCTATCTTCGAGAAACAATATTTCCTAGAAATGAAAAAACTACCACAAGATGTAATAGAAGAATATGATGAAGATACCTATTATGAATTTCTAGAACAAGGAAAAAAGCTATCACACTTGGTATACCCAGAACTCAAGAAGAGGTTTGGGGAATTCAAAGTTGTTGATGCTGAATACGAAATAAGAGAAAAGATAAGGGACCTAGAATTCGACACCACCGATGAATACGACTTTGTTGGTTATGTCGATCTCATTATCAAAACCGGAGACACATATCACGTTATAGATTGGAAGACTTGTTCGTGGGGATGGGATGCTAGAAAGAAGGCAGACACCATGACCACTTATCAGCTTTCATATTACAAACACTTTGTCTCTGAAGCCCTCGGGATTCCCAAGGAAAACATTAAAACTTATTTTGCTTTGTTAAAAAGAACTGCGAAGAAAAACGAAGTTGAATTCGTCGAAGTTGCAAACGGCGAAAAGAAAATAAATAATGCTCTTAAAATGTTGAGTGATGCAGTGTACAATGTCGATAGTGAGCGTTGGTTTAAGAACCGCTTATCGTGCCGCACATGCGCCTTTCACAGAACGGAGCATTGTCCATAAATGGAGTAATAAATGTCCGAAAAGAAAAAAACTATTTTAACAATTTCCGACCACCCTCTTTCACCAAGTGGCGTCGGAACACAAACAAAGTACGTTTGTGAAGCTCTGCTTAGGACAGGAAAATATAAAATACTTTCCTTGGCCGGAGCTATAAAACACATTGACTATCGTCTACAAAGCGTAGAAGAGTTCGGCCAAGACTGGCTAATAAAACCAGTAGATGGATACGGAACAAAAGAAATGGTCAGGTCCATTATCAATACGGACAAGCCAGACTTTGTTTGGATCATGACAGACCCAAGATTTTATGGTTGGCTGTGGTCGATGGAAGACGAGATAAGATCTAAGTGTCCACTTTTGTATTATCATGTCTGGGACAACTATCCATACCCAGATTACAATTCAGTGTGGTACCGCTCAAATGATTTTATAGCTACGATCAGTAAGGTCACTGACGATATTGTCAAGACTCTTGCACCAAATGTAGACAGAGAGAGGGTGCCTCACGCTGTAGACTCAGAGATCTTCAAAAGACTCCCAGATGACAACGAAGATGTTCGCAGGATGAGGCAGGAACTAACCAACAATAACTCCGAAAAAGTAATATTTTTTTGGAACAATAGAAACGCCAGGAGAAAACAAAGTGGTTCTTTGATTTTTTGGTTTAAAAAGTTTCTAGATAAAGTAGGTCACGACAAAGCTATGTTACTTATGCACACAGATGTTAAGGATGTTCATGGCCAAGACCTAGATGCAATTTTGGGATATCTAAAACTTACAGAAGGTCAAGTAAAGTTCTCCACTCAAAAACTACCTCCTGAAAATATGGGCACTTTGTATAACTGCATTGACTGTACCATAAACATAAGCGACGCCGAGGGCTTCGGCCTCGCGACTCTTGAGAGTCTGTCGGCTGAGCGCCCCATCATAGTTAATATGACAGGCGGCTTACAAGAACAAGTTACAGATGGAGAAGAATGGTTTGGCTTTGGTATTGAGCCTTCTTCAAAGGCAATTATTGGTTCACAAGAAATACCATATATCTACGAGGACCGAATAAACGAAGATGACCTTATTGAATGCCTAGAGAAGTTTATTAATATGTCTGAAAAAGAACGAAGAGAGATGGGCAAAAAAGGCAGAGAACATGTCTTGAAAAATTATAACTTTGATAATTTTAACAAACAATGGCAAGACATCTTTGAGCGAGTCGCCGAGGAGCATGGCTCTTGGGAAACTAGAAAAAATTATGAAACATGGAGGCACGTAGAGCTATGAAAACAGTAATCGTAATAGGGCCAGCATTTAGCGCATCAGGTTACGGAGAGCATTGTCGCTTTGTTCTTAGATCACTTCGAGAACACGAGAATACTTATGATATTTATCTTCATCCTTTAAACTGGGGCCAAACCTCATGGGAGTTTCCAGATACAGACGAAGGCCGATGGATGACAGAGTTGGCCGACAAACTGACAACCAAACCACCAGCAGATCAGGCGTTCGACATATCCTTGCAAGTGACTATCCCGAATGAGTTCAATAATGAGGTGGCAAATTATAATATCGGATGCACTGCAGGAATTGAATGCGACCAGATCTCACCAGAGTGGATTCAGAAGTGCAATTTGATGAATAAGGTAATTGTTGTATCAGAACATGCTAAAAGTGGACTCTTGGACACTTCGCTTGATGCAGGCGGCGGAGCTCAACTAGCGTTAAATACTCCTGTGGATGTTGTCGGATACCCAGTAAAAGAGATCTCAGAAAAGAAGCTTGATATAGACTTTTCCTCTGACTTTAACTTTCTGCTCGTCGCCCTTATGGGCGTAAGAAAGAACGTTGAAAACACCATAATGTGGTTTATTGAGAAGTTTCATGATAGAGAAGATGTGGGCCTTATCTTAAAGACCGGCATGGCAGGAAATTCAGAGTTAGACCTCATGCATACGAAACACAAGATCTCATCTATATTGAATAAATATCCAACTAGAAAGTGCAAAGTGCACCTTCTGCATGGAAGGATGACAGAGGAAGAGATGTCATCTTTGTTGCAACACGATAAAGTGAAAGCAATGGTCAGCCTGGCCCATGGCGAGGGATATGGGCTTCCTTTATTTGAAGCAGCCTATCATGGCCTTCCGGTGATAGCCCCAGGCTGGTCTGGACAGATGGACTTCTTAACGCAGGAAGAAAAAGGAAAGAAAAAGAAAAAGAAATATTTTTCAAATGTTCAATTTGAGATGGGAAGAGTACAAAAAGAGGCACACTGGAAAGGTGTTATAGAGCCTTATGCATCGTGGTGCTTTCCAAAGAAGGTATCATTTCAGCAGAGAATAGAAGAGATGGCCAAGGAGCATACTAGACTAAAGAGTCAAGCAAACAAGCTTCAAAAAATATTGCTCGAAAAACATAGCCCAGATAAAGTAATGGCACAGTTTATGGATGCGATGGGCCATGTGGAGTACGTCGATCCTATTCCTGCTTTAAGAGAAGAGGCTGATAAGCTAGAGGGAAAAAAGAAAGCAGATTTTATAGTAGAAAAATGTAGAGAAATCCCTTCTCAGAACGAGAAGTTGAGATTCTTAAAAGATTCTCTAAAGGGAGAAAAGGCATATATTGTTTCTTGTGGACCAACTCTGTTGGACAACGATCAAGAAAAGTTAAAAAAACTGCTTGAAGAAAACATTTGCATATCAGTAAAGCAAGCTTATGACTTGTATGGTGAGTTTGTAGACTTTCACGTTTATAATTGTGCCAACTTCAAACACTATGACTATAATAAAAAGCATCCTCTTGTTATGGAGGCTTCATCTACCCCTTATAGATTGGGGCAATGCGATTTGAAATTCTTTATCAAAGAGAGGGACTTTGCAAATTCTCTGGCATCAACTGACGAATATGAAGATTGGACTCTTGAAAAGCAAAAGGTTCTACGGCCATATGGTCCCGGCATTATGACAGAAGCAGTCATTTACCTTGTTGAACACTTAGGTCTATCTGAGATAGTAACAGTGGGTTATGATAACAGACTTATCGGCGCTGATAAAGAGAAGCAACACTTCTACACTAAAAGCGGAACATCTTTTGATAAAAAAGATTTTATTCAAGAAAATGATACCATGTCCATCGTGCCTATGGAAAAACTCAAAGAAGAGGAGCGCATCTCCGTTGAGGCAATTGGCAAGTGGTCAAAATGGTTAAGCGAAAAAGGATGCACCTTAAAAATATGTTCAGATATCAACCAAGCTAGTGAAGACATCGAGAGAGTAAAGATATAATGCACAAAAACATAACGGGAAAAAAGATCCTAATAACAGGGGGGACAGGCTCACTAGGAAAAGCACTGACAAAAAGGCTGGTAAAACAAGGAAACCAGATCATCATCTTTTCTAGGGATGAGGGAAAGCAAGCATTAATTTATGGCGGTAGCTCGGTTCACTGTGTTATCGGGGATATTAGAGACTTTGACAAATTTAATGTTACCCTAAAAAGAACAAAACCAGACCTTATCATCCACACTGCTGCATTAAAGAGAATAGACGATATGGAATTCCACCCAGATGAATGTGTCAATACCAATGTACTTGGTTCTGAGAATGTTGCAAAAGCCGCACTTTTAAATGATATAAAGAAGTGTGTTCTTGTATCCACCGACAAAGCATGTCTTCCGGTTAATGTATATGGTTCTTCTAAATTTATTGCAGAGCGTTTCTTTACCAATTATGACTATCATTCCACGGAAACTGTGTTCTCTTCTGTCCGGTATGGTAATGTTATAGCTAGCCGTGGTTCATTTATACCCCTGTGGCTCTCTCTGCTCGCTTCTAACGAGAAAATAAAAGTTACCTCTCTGGATATGAGTAGGTTCTTGTTTACGCTTGAGGATGCCGTAGATACGGTCCTGAACGCAGTCGAGGCTAGTGAAGGTGGCGAGGTCTTTATTCCGAAGATTAAATCATATGGAATGGAAACTATCCTGAAGGCAATCGAAAAACTTCATGGTTCTTCTTTCGAGAAGGAAATAGTAGGACTAAGACCAGGAGAAAAGCTTCACGAAGATATGTTGGCGGAAACAGAACTGCCGTTTACTTACGAAGTGGCAAACCTAAACCTTCTTTGTGTTAGACCACAATATACGAAAAGAACGAACAGGGCCAAGTGGAAGAAATATGAAGGAACTGAATTCAATTCATCTCTTCACATGAGCGACGATGTTAATGTTCTGCTGGAACTTATCTCTAGGGGAACCAAAGAGAGCAGCTAATGAAGATATACGAACCATTTTTCCTCAGAGATAGTTACGATAAAATATCAAAGACCATCGAGAGTGGAAACTTGGGCTTTGGCCCCAATGTTGTTGAGTTTGAGAACAAGTTTAAGAGCTTCTCGCAAAAGAAAAACAATATAGCCACTAACTCTGCTAGTGCAGCCGCCTTCATGATCTTTTATTACCTCTATGAACAGTATGGTCCCTGCGAGGTCTACACCACAACCCTGGGATTTATATCTCCTGCTTGGGCAGCTAAACACGTCGGACACACAGTTCACTATGTGGACATAACAAAAGAGCTACAGTTCGACTGTAAAGATTATAGAATAAAGAGAAGAAACACAAACTCAGTCAACCCCAAGGTTGTCATGCCTGTATTATACGGTGGAGTTGATAACATAAAGGGATGGAACCTGGTGGGTGATGAAATAGTTGTTGTAGACTCTGCCCACTGCGTTACACCAAGTTTAGAGTGTGACTTTTCGTTCTTTTCCTTTCATCCAATGAAGCCGATATGCACATCCGACGGAGGGATGATTTCCACAAACCACGATTCCGCCTCTGAGTATTTTCGTTCTTTTAGAAACTTTGGTAGAAAAAATGCTGGAAATACCTACGACATAGTTATGAATGGCTTTAAGTTTTATATGAACAACTTGAATGCAACCTTTGGCCTGGAAAGTATGAGAGTATATGAAGAACTCCGCGAGAGGAGAAAAGAAAACTACGAGTATATTTCCGAAATGGTGGATAAACCCTTGGTTCAGCATTCTCCAAATTCTTCTTACTACATCGGTTCAGCACTGAGAGAGAACTCAGAAGATATAATGAAAAAACTTAACACATCTAGGTTGTACCCACTTCTCCACAAGACGACGGCGATGAAGCAGAGAACAATATTGATCAATGCAGAGAAAGTTCATCCAAAGATAGTGAACTTCCCCATACACCATAACTTAACAAAAGAGCAGATTGAATATATAATATCTGTACTATGAATACTTTTGTTATCGCAGAAGCAGGCTCAAATCACAATAAGAGTCTCGAACAGGCATATGCTCTTGTGGACGTGGCCAAAGAGTCTGGCGCACAAGCAGTAAAGTTTCAAATATTTTCTTCAAAAACTTTATATGCAGAAAACACACCAAACTTTGCAGGCTATGGGGACATAAACGCCCTCATGAAAACGCTTGAGCTGCCGAGAGAGTGGGTTCCTAAAATAAAAGAATATTGTGATAAAAAGAACATAGAGTTTATGGCAACACCATTTGACGAAGAAGCCATTCAGCAACTTTGCGATGTTGGCGTAAAGAGGATGAAGATTGCTGGCTTTGAATCAACAGACTTGCGCTTTGTTGAAATGGTGGCAGCAACAAAATTGCCGCTTATTATATCTGCAGGTATAGGCTGTCACATAGACTTTATTCAAGAAATAATAGACACATGTCATAAGCAAAGCAACTACGACATAACAATTCTCCATTGTAACAATGCATATCCAACACCCCAGGAAGATATAAACCTGTTGATGGTAAAGGACATACTAGAAAAGTATGGTAAACAGGGAGTGAAGGTGGGTTTGTCTGATCATACAATGAGCACCATAACTCCTGCCTTAGCAGTTATGGTAGGGGCAACAACAATAGAAAAGCACTTTACAATTTCTAATAAACTACCAGGCCCTGATCATCCGTTTGCTATGGAGCCGAATGATTTAAAGAAGATGAACGAAGAGATTTCCTTGGCAGAACTTTCTCTGAAAAGAAAGAAGTCGGAATATACCGACTCAGAAAAAGATTTTAAAATGGCAAGACGTTCTGTTATTTCCAAAGAAGAAATAAAAAAAGGTCAAGAACTTACACAGGAAAATATAACCACAAGTCGCCCATTTCTTGAAGGGGCTGTTCCTGCTAGCTCCTATAGGGAGATCATCGGAAGTAAGACACTCAGAGATATAGCACCGGGAACCGTAATCAGAAGAGAGGATCTGGGATAATGAAAATTTTGTATCTTGGAGTAGAGCCATACGAACTGAAAGACTTTTTAGAAGAAGGCAACGAAGTTGTTTACACCTCAGAAAAGATAGAGCCAGGGTTCATTACTGAAAATAACATAGAACTATGCATAAGTTACAGATATAGGCACATCATAAAGCAAAATATAATTGATGAGTCTGGGGATAATATTATCAACCTTCATATCTCTATGTTGCCTTGGAACAGGGGTTCTGACCCTAACTTGTGGAGCTTTCTTGAGGGAACCCCAAAAGGGGTGACTATCCACCATGTCGATGCAGGCGTTGACACTGGGGATGTAATTTTTCAAAGAGAAGTGTCTTTTAATAAAAGTGATACACTGTCTTCCTCCTATCAGAAACTTAATGATAATCTTATTAATTTGTTTATTGAAAAATGGTATTACATAAAGAAAAGAAAATATAAAAGAATGAAACAAGATATCAGCGAGGGTAATACCCATAGAATGAAGCACAAAGAACCACACATGCATTTGTTAGAGAAAGATGGCTGGAACACTCAGGTTTCCTCTATAGACGGTTTTCTGAAGGAAAGAACAGATAAAGATATAATTGACGACGTGCAGAAGATAAGAGAGAGAAACAACGTAAACTGGATGGATGCAGTCAGGTTGTGTTTCGAGCTAGCACCAGACAGAGCAAGAGAGATCTTCAAAGATATAAAAGAGTGCGACAGAATTGTAAATGAACTATTGGAAGAACTGTCGGAAAACGATGCAGGAGGAGAGACTTGAAAAAGAAAAAGGAAGTGGCACTCATGGTACAAGCAAGACTTTCTTCTCAGAGATGCCCAGGAAAGATGACTAGAAAATTTCACGATACGACTCTCATGGACATTCTTTTAGAGAAACTGGTATCATCTAATATACCAAACGAAAATATCTATTGTTCGGTATACGAAGAGGAGTTGCTTGAAAAGGTAAAACAATATCCTGTCAATATCTTTCGTCGAAGTGAGAAGTCTGCGAACTCTGAAGGAGATCCGATAACAGAAATTTTTGAATGGTGGGACAAGATACCCTTCAAAAACATTGTCATGGTTAGTGCATGCTGCCCATTTCTTAATACGTCCACAATAGAGCGTTTTTACAGCGACTACTTGAGCACCGATAAGAATGGCATGTTTGCTGTCCTAGAAAAGAAAAACTATTTTTGGCAAGAAGATGGAAAGCTGTTGACACCATTTTCAGAAAATATGAATACAAAGTCAGCAGCCCCAGTTAGAGAAGCAGCCCACTGTCTGTATGCTGGCTCTATAGAGGATATTGGTAACGACATCTGGATGGGCGATCTCACAAAGCAGGGTGACGTCAAACTGTGGACCATGGAAGAAAAAGAGGCGCTAGACGTAGACTACGAATGGCAGTTTGAATTGTGCGAGTCACTCTACAAGAAAAAGAAAGATGAAGAACGATGAACATATTAGTGATAGGACCAGGCCTTAGTACAAAACTGGCAAAGAAAAAAGACGGGGAAAAAATAATGGCCTTCCAAAGAACCTTTCCCCACTGTCACGAAAGACTAGGTATCGTTCCGGATATATGGTTTAGTGCAGACCCGTTTGCTTATGTGGAGGGTTTTGAATATTTGTTGAAAAACGAAACACAAGAATTCTCCGACATGAGAATCATTATACCATCATTCTTCAAACAAGGGTTTCCCGAATACAGAAGATACTGCGGCACTACACCTCTAATGAGAATTCCAGGAGGGTGGAAAATGTTTGAGGAACTCATAGAGAAAGTTTCGGAAAAATATAATATAGAGGAAGTGAAGTGTACTACTACAAAATATATTAAAAACAACTCTAAGAGTTTTCCAGAAGAAGATATCTTTACAGAAGGCGCATATTACAGATTTATGCACCCTGAAACTATAGTGGGTTCTATAGAATTTGATAGCGAATCTGTTATCGGCTTACAATACAAGTGGGGACTTGAAAACAAGCTTAGTAGTGCTGTCTTTCCCATCTGCTATGCACTGGGCGCAAAGGAGATTTGCATATTAGGTTTTGATATGTTTGGCCCTAGATTTTATAACGACGACGACAGGCACCCTTGGTCAGATGAGTCTCAAAATGGCGAAATGGAAAAAAGTTTGGAAATACCTTTAAATATTTTGAAAAAGTGGTTACAATGGAAGGAGTTGCATGGGATGAACATTTACACAAGTGCACCCGACAATATGTCATATTTAAACAGGGTTCTTCCGTTTAAAGAATTATAAAAGGAAAAATAAGAATGAGCAAATTTAATCCATATGAAAAGACAGTCAATAATCCATTTTTTATTGCCGAGATCGGCATCAACCACAATGGTGATATTGAGGTTGCAAAGAAGTTGATAGATGCGGCAGTACGTTCGGGATGCCAAGCAGTCAAGTTTCAGAAAAGAGATATTGATACTGTTTACACACAGGAATATTTAAAATCCAGTAGACAGTCTCCCTGGGGGACTACACAGAGAGATCAAAAAGAAGGCTTAGAATTCGGAAAAGAAGAGTATGATCAGATCTCTGAATATTGTAAAGAAAAAGGTATCTTATGGACTGCATCGGCATGGGACATAAAGAGCCAACACTTCTTGAGACAATACGATGTGTCTTTTAACAAAGTGGCCTCGGCCATGTTGACATACGAAGAACTTTTAAATGAGATAGCTTCAGAGAAAAAGCACACGTTTATCTCGACAGGGATGTGCAATTCTTCTGACATCGAGAAAGCAATGATGATCTTTAACTCACATGAGTGCGAGTTTACTTTGCTTCACTGTGTTTCTACCTACCCTTGCAAAAATGAAGACTGCAATATTTTGGCAGTTAAAACTCTTGCAGAAAAGTACAACGTCCCTGTGGGATACAGCGGTCACGAACAAGGAATATTTCCGTCTATCTTGGCAGTCGCCTATGGCGCTAAAGCATTAGAGCGGCACATCACGCTGGACAGAAGCATGTATGGTTCGGACCAATCTGCCTCTATTGAGGAGGGCGAACTTAAAGAGTTGGTAGATGTTTCCAGACAAGTCGTAAACACCCTTGGCACTGGCCAGAAACACTTCTTAAAGCACGAAGTTGAGGTCGCAAACAAACTTAGATACTTTACCCCTAATGTTATGGTAGTGTAAAAAGGTAAACATGAATATTTTAGGAATTAATTATGGTGGCCACGACACATCTGCAGCTCTTTTAAAGAACGGCAAACTCGTGGCCGCCTGCGAAGAGGAGAGGTACTGTGGGGATAAGCACACAAGAGACTTTCCAAAGAATGCAATTAATGATTGTTTGAAGATTGCCTCTTTGGAAATTTCCGATATAGATGTTGTTAGCTTTTCCTACAAGCCTTCCATTCTTCTTAAAGCCTCTGGGCAGGTAAGAAAAATGAGAAGGGATCTCCCTTCAGAAAAAGAGTATGTAAGAATACTAAAAGAGCAAATTGGATATGACGGTGACGTTGATTTTAATCACCATCACTTGTGTCATGTGGCAAGTTCTTATTATCCAAGCGGCTTTGATACTGCTCTCCTATATAGCAACGATGGCATTGGAGAAACCCACTGCTCCATGATGGCCATGGCCGTCAATGGAGAGATAAAAGTAATACACAAGGGGAACCCATGGCCCAACTCATTGGGTCTTTTTTACTCTGCTATAACATTTTATCTTGGATGGAAACCAATGTGTGACGAGGGAATTGTCATGGGCCTTGCTCCATTAGGAAACAGCAGAGAAACTATTCCAAATACAGATAAGAGATATATTGATGTCTTTAGGGAGATGGTCAATGTAAATGGATACGACATCGAAATAAATAAAAAATGGTTTTCTTTTCACAAAGAGAGAGACAAATTTGTTAGTGACGAGTTTATCTCTATGTTTGGTCCACTTAAAAAGTGGGAAGACGAAATAACAGACAACCATAAGAACATTGCTGCAGCACTGCAAGACAGACTAGAAGAGATTGTTCTAGAGCAACTGACACTGTTACGAAAAGAGTACGAAGTGGACAAACTGTGCATTTCAGGCGGGGTTGGCTTGAACTGCTCTCTTAACGGCAAGATAGAAAGCAAGAACATTTTCGATGAGATCTTCGTACCTCCTGCATCCGGAGACAATGGAACTTCCATCGGAGCAGCCTATTTGAGTTTGTCCAGAAGAGGCAAAGTAGAGATCGGGAAGTATCACGATTTCTTTCTTGGCCACCGTCAAACAGACGAAGAAATAAAATCTTTTCTAGACAGAGAGGAAATAACCTATGTGGAAGCAGATGAAGCTTTCTCACTGGTTTCCCAGAGGTTAGAAGAAGGAAAAATAATAGGGTGGGTGCAAGGTGGCGCTGAGTTTGGGCCAAGAGCTTTAGGCAATAGAAGTATTTTGGCAAAGCCATTTCCCTCTGCGATAAAAGATCATGTAAACGCCCGTGTTAAATTTAGAGAAGCTTTTCGGCCCTTCGCGCCCTCTGTCTTGGCAGAGGAAGCAAGAGAATGGTTTGAGATAAGATATGATAGCCCTCATATGCTAAGGGCAGTCCAATGTCGAGAGGATAAAGTCGAGGACATCGGTGCAGTTATTCATGTTGACAATTCTGCTAGGGTACAGACTGTCCACTCACTTAACCCGAGATATAGAACCTTGATAGAGACTTTCAACAAGCAAACTGGATACCCCATTTTGCTTAATACTTCATTTAACGTGAAGGGGCAACCTATTGTAAACGACTGTGAAGATGCGTACAAATGCTTTATGAGTACAAACATTGATGTCTTGGTCGTTGGAAAATATATCATAGAGAAATAGAGAGCCTGCTTTGTTAGAAATAGACAACTGTATTCAGATATACAATTCTAGAGAAGATAAACTTTTTGTTGAAAGCGAGTGGCAAGGTGCATACTCTGAATTTAGGAAAAGAATAGCCAGAGAGCCAGAGTACAATGTGTGGTATGATAAAATAAGCAAAAGGTGCTTTGGCCCGGATGAAACTTATAGCAATATAGTTTCAAAGTATCCCGCTAATGAAGCAAGTATGCTAACAACAAAAGAAGACTTTCTTTTAAATGCAAAACATGGATACCCGCCACCGGAACCTTATCGTTCGTTCTTAACACACCCCCAAAAGAGCGTCACTAGAACTGGCGACATGTGGTGTGAAAATTTAGAAGAACTGAAGAAGTACAGAGACAGCACAATACTTATCGTCGGCGGAGGACCATCCGCACTTCAGATTGACTACGATAACGTAGAAAGAGATTACTTGTGGACTTGTAACGCATTCTACAAAAACAAGGAACTGAAAGAAAGAGAAATATCTCTATGCTACATTAACTCAGAGCTTGATATGAACATACCAGAGTTCGCAGACGTTGTAGAGAGAGACGACACTATCTGCGCCATAGATACCTCTATATCTAGAAGCCCGTCGATGATCCAGACATTTTATGACGAGATGTGCAAGTGCTTCCTCTTTAACCAGAGGGTATCATTGACATCGGGAGCTGTTCCAAAGCTGATAACATTAGCGACATATTTGGGAGCTAAAAAGGTTATATTTGCTGGATGGGATGGCTGGACACAAGAGCAGATAGAAAACATTAATGCAGGCGCTCACGCATTCGAGCCAAACAAGAAGTTGAAGATAAGCGCAAACTATAACTTTGATTTTCAAAGAAGAGAAGCAGTTTTGTTTTGGGATTATCTCTTAACTTATAATAATAGAATGATAAAATATCAAAATATTGGAGAAAACTACGATAATAATATGAGCAAAGAGATCTCAAAAAGGTTTTTTCCTCTGGAGTTGTAAATGGAAATGAATTTTGTCCCCAAAGGTTGGGGTTATGAAAAATGGATTGTCAATAACGATAAATACTGCGGTAAGCTTTTGTTTTTTGTAAAAGGAAAAAAGTGTTCTTGGCATTACCATAAAATTAAAGATGAAGTTTTCTATATCCATAGCGGGAAGCTGAGAGTATTATATTCTTATGATGAGGATATTAGCACTGCATCTGAAGTCATTTTAGAAAAGGGAGACAACTTCCATGTCCCCACTGGCCTTATTCACAGAATGATCGCGCTAGAGGACACAGAGATGTATGAGTTTTCTACTACTCATTTTGACGAGGACAGCTATAGGGTCGAAAAGGGAGATTAAATGAAAAAACCATCAGAAGTATGTGTGATAATTCAAGCAAGACTTTCTTCGGAAAGATGCAAAAGGAAAATGATAAGAGATTTTGGCGGAACCAATTTGGTTGATATCGCAGTCAAGAAGATATTGGATTCCAAAGCTATCCCAAAAGAAAACTTTTATTTATCCGTTAATGAGCCTGAACTTGTAGATGTCGGGGTAAAAAATGGAGTCAATATATTCAAGAGGAGCGAACACTCTGCAGTATGGGACGGCGGAACCGGATCTAAGTTAACGGGCATGTATGAGTGGTGGGATAAACTATCTTATAAGTATATCATACTTGTCAACGCCTGCAATCCATTTTTGGAGACATCCACCATAGATAGCTTTTACGAACACTATTTGCAAACACCAAGCAAGGGCTTGTTCGCGGTCATAGAGAAGAAGAACTACTTTTGGAACGAGAGTGGGAAAATGTTGAACGAGTGGCCCGAGGGAGAACCAAACTTAAATACAAAGGCGGTTGAAGCCACATACGAAGCAGCTCATTGTCTGTATGCTAGCGAAATGGCCACCATCGGCGACGGCGTTTTTATGGGAGACTTTTCCGAGCAGGGAGATATCGAACTGTTCCCTATATCTGAAAGAGAGTCTCTGGACATAGATCATGAGTGGCAATTCAAATACTTGGACTTCATTTATAGGGCAACAAACTTATGAGAAGCTCCAGCAAGATAACAGCTATAATACCAGTGCGCTCAGGCTCTAAGAGAGTGCCCAACAAGAGTGTTCGACCTTTTGGCGACACTACATTGCTGGATCTAAAGATTGAGTCTCTCAAGGAAGCGGAAGTTTTTGATGAGATAATACTCTCTACGGACTCGGATGACATTTTGAAGTTTGCAGAAAGACATGGCATAAGCTCCCATAAGAGGGAGGAATATTATGCTAGCGACTATTGTTCTGCTAGTGATTTTTTTTGTAATTTAACTACAATTGTGTCCGAGGGCGCAATAGCCTATTGTCCTCCAACAAGTCCTTTTATAAACAAAGAGACTCTAGAAAAGGCAAAAAGAGCATTTCAGGTAGGACATGGTATTGACTCTGTTGCAACCGTGTCTACAATGAAGCATCACATGTGGCTTGGAGGCAAACCACTAAACTATGACCCGAGTAATTCCCCTAATAGCCAAGAGTTGCCAAATATTTATAAAATTACCTATGGCGTTTGTATCTGTCCCAGAGATTTAATAATGGAAAATAAGAACATCGTAGGTAAAAAACCAGCATTCTTAATATTGGATGAAATAGAGGCAATGGATATAGACACTGCCTTAGACTTTAAGTTTGCTGAATATATCTACGAGAGTGAGTTTAAAAATGTTCAATGATAAGATTAAACAAAAGATAACACTAATGAAAGAGAAGTACGGAGCTTCAGCTCTGAAAGCCTCTTTCGAGGACGAGGGAGTAACAGACTCTGACTTAACAGATCTGGTTATGCTTGCTGGCACACCAGATTTACAGGTCTTCGTTAAGATAGGTGGATGCGAAGCAAACAGGGACATTGAGAAGTGTTTAAGGCTCGGCGTGGCAGGCGTGGTCGCACCAATGGTGGAAAGTGAATTTGCAGTTTCTAAATTTATATCTTCCATGGAAAGTAGATGTGATTTGCTGAAAGTCACGCCGCCACAACAGTTTATTAACATCGAGACAAAGACAGCATGTGAGAAGATAGAGGACATACTTAAAGAACACCACAAAAGCATAGACGGCATTGTAGTGGGACGTTCTGACTTATCGCGCTCTCTTGGCTTATCAAAAAACAATGTTGATGATTACTTGGTCATGGTATACGCAGAGAAAGCACTGACAGCAGCAAAAAAGTATAACCTAAAAACAAAAATGGGAGGCTCTGTCTCCAAGAAAAGTGCTCCCCGCCTAGAAGAGATGCACGAAAAAGGCCTCTTGGATGGCTTTGAAACAAGGGCAGTAGTCTTTGATATGGTGAGTGGAGTGTCTATAGATGATGCAATCAAACAAGCAATCGAATACGAACAGATGCTTTTGGCCAAAAGAGAACACTTTCACTCTCTAAAGGCAGAGTCTTTTATGGACAGGGTAAAGAAGATCGGGGAGAGAACATGAAAAAAATATATTATGTAGATATTGATGGTACGATATGTTGCAACACACAGGGAAAGTATGACAATGCGGTACCGTGGATGGAGAGAATTGAAAAGATAAACAAGCTGTACGACGAAGGTCATACGGTCGTTTATTGGACAGCGAGAGGTTCTAACACAGGAATAGACTGGACAGAACTAACTCACAAACAGTTATCAGAATGGGGAGCCAAGCATCATGAGCTGAAGATGTGGAAACCTCATTACGATATTTTTATTGATGATAAAAACATAAACTCAGAAACTTTTTTTTCTGAAGAGGAGTAAAAAATGAAATTGTCAAATCAAGCAGCAGGTGCACTTATGATGACTCTGCAGAAATGTTTAATGGAACAAAGTGATATTATGCCACTTTTAGAAGACCTCAACTTTGAACCCGGCGACGACGGTGAACTTGTTGTGTTGAACCCACCTAACTTGCAGATTGATGAAAGCAAGCTAGACAAGGGAATATTAGGCGATGCCTAAATATCTTTATAAATGTGAAGAATGCGAAGAGGAATTTTACGCCACACACCTCATGAGTGAGACTTGTGAGGAATGTCCAGAATGTAACGAGACTGGCTGTGTTAGTAAAAAAGTCTCTTCTTTTCGCACGTTTACTAAAAAAAATGACTTAAAAAAAAGCAATAATGGTGATATTGTAAAGAGGTCTATCGAAGAAATTCGCACCGAAGTTAAGGGCGAGAGGGATAGACTAAAGAAAGTAACTTATAACTAATATGTATTTAATACTGTTTTTAATATCTTTAATATTCAACATAGGGCTATCTTATTTGCTATACCGCACTTTAAGGAGAGCTTTATATTTTTCTGATAATATTGATGAAATTATTTTTAGCCTACAAAGTTTCCAAGGACATCTATCAGATGTTTATCAGATGGAAACCTTTTATGGCGATGACACCCTGCAAAATATGCTGGACCACTCAAGAGAACTAGGTTCTTATCTTCTTGACATGGAAGCCGTTTTGAATGAAAGCAGTACCAACGGAGAAGAAGATGACGACAAAGAAGAAGACGACCAAAAAGCGAGGCCGTAGAAAAAAGAGAAATTACTTTACGGAAGTACACGAAGCCGCTATCGTCCAATATGCATCTACTGATGATAGAAAAACAAAAGAACAATTATATAGAGATTTCATACACCCAGCTTTTGACGAACTTGTTGATAAAATAGTCTATACCTACAAGTTCACTACTTTGCCAAATATTGACGACTTAAAGGCAGAGTGTAAGGTTTGGCTAACTACTATTTTAGATAAGTTTGATCCGGACAAAGGTTCAAAGGCTTTTAGTTATTTTAGTGTAACTACAAAAAACTGGTTCATTCACAAAGTAAAGAAAAACACAGCCCAGCTGAAAAGGGAAGTTCTTTATGACGACATGAACAAAGACACCGAGCAGCGATACTTTTCTGTCGAAAATGAGTACGAAAAAGTAAAGAAGCACAGAGAATTTTGGGAACACCTCTGGAAAGAAATGGATAGCTGGGAAGAAGAAAAGCTCAAACCAAACGAAAAAAAAGTCCTAATGGCAACAAAGACGCTATTTGCGAACAGCGAGTCCCTAGAAATTTTCAACAAAAAGGCTATTTACTTTTACCTAAGAGAAATAACGGGTATGAATACAAAACAAATTGTAAACAGCTTAAATAAACTTAGGGGAAAATATAGGACATTCAAAGAGAGGTGGGTCGAAGATGAAATCAAATAAAAAGTTCTCGACGCAGATAGAGACAGCGATAGATAATATTACAAAAGACAGAACAGTTACTACCAAACTTCTAGAAGATTTGATGATGTACATAGGTGTATCACCAAGCAAGCATGCAGAAGTGGGAACTGTGGCTGCAAAATATTTAGAAACACTCCAACGCTCTAATGAGCAGTTGGTAAAGATCGCATCTTTATTACAGAAGAAAGAACAGAAAGAATCTGCCACTCTTAGCGATGACGACAAGGAAGAGTTATTTCGCATTATTAAAGAGGGCTAGTAAATGGCAAAAGATGAAAAAGTCGGAACAAGACTGCCAGATAATATATCTAAATTAAATGATTCGTCTGATAAGATGAGATCGGGAAGGGTTAACGTAAACCGAGAAAGCCCCATCGACTCTATATTGAGCACCGTCTTCAGAGAGATGGCACCAACCGATCCTGATAGCTTCGACGCCAAAATAATAGACATTATTACAGACCCAGATATAGTTTCGTCACTTCTTAGCACAAAGCTTGGAAGAAAAAGCAGTGGTACAGAAAGAGTATATAAAATAAGAGCAGACCTGTATGGCCACTTGGAAGATCCATTCTCATATGACGAGGGGACTAAAGAAAGGCTCTTTTACATGTCATTACACCCAGACGCCTTTTTAGACTATGGTAACGAGGGAGCTATTCTCAGCGTAGGAGATCTTGTCGAGTGCAAATATCTTCACCCAAAAGATAGAGATGGTGTTTTAATAACAGAGATTATAGAGTCTAGTGCGAATGCTGGCTCTGCAAATAGGGATATGTCCACAGTTGCACAAGACGCAGTAAAGGGTATGTTCGGCCAATTGGGTCAGCATGTTGGTACTGTTTATGATCAAATAATGGGTGAGCCCGAAAAGCAAAAAACAAAATTTCGAGTACCTACCGACAGGGAAACAGGAAAGGTCATGGCAGAAATAAACGGAAGCATCATGACTCCTGCACAAATTGATGAGTTTGGTGCAGCTGCAAGACTGTTGGTTCCAAATGCGGTTAGAATGTCTTCCGACTTTCAAAAAAACAGACCACACCCAGTAGCAAAAGACAGGAACGGAAAACCCCTCATACAAGACCACAACGGCATCGACTTGGCCGTCGATGGCAAGGCTGGACACCCTATGCTGGCCCCGTTGGGAGGGGTAATAGACTCGGCAAATGGTAGCTTGGCATCAAACATAAAGAAATATCCAGGAGGAAACCAAGTTTCTATTATTCACGATAATGGATATAGATCTCTTTATTTGCACTGCGAAACAGTGACGGTTAAGGTGGGCCAAAGAGTCGAGAAAGGTGATCAGGTAGCGACTATGGGAAAAACAGGCCGCAGCCAAGGTGTTCACCTACACTACACACTTATGACTCACCCAAGGAGAAGGAAGGTCGATCCAAAGCCTCTTCTGATGGCTTGGAACAGGGCACCCGATGAAGGGGGTGGAGTAGCATAATGTCTGACTTTATTTCTAACAAGCCCCCGGCAAACAAAAAACATACTCAAGCGAATTCATCAAAAGAAGACAGAGAAAAAGTCCTGTCCAGTGGCCTGGCCCAAGGAATCACCAACGAGCCAAAAACAAAGTGGAACAAGGCTGCCTGTGAAGTAGTTTACCCTGGCAACACCAACTGTGAAATTGTTCTTGGTAGGGATCGAGATGGCTCTTGGTCAACTGGAGAAGGTCGCAGCCCAAAAGCTGGGACATCATCAATAACTTTACTCTGTGGAAGAATAGAGAACAATCCAAATTTCGGAGCAGATGCAGCATCTATTTGCATTTCAGAAAATTCTTTAATTGATAGGAAATATGATTTAATGGCTTCATCCGGAGGAGAGCAACAAATTCAAACAAGATCTTCAATTGGTATGAAAGCAGATGATGTAAGAATGGTGGGGAGAAGAAGTTTAAAAATAATAACGACAGGTGAGCCTACCCATGCATCCATGAAAATACATGCAGAGCAGGGTTTGACGCCCTCGCCGTCGAGTAACACAGGTATCGACATCATCGCGAATAACGAGACAGACTCGCTGCAGCCCATAGTCTTGGGGGATAACCTAGTGGACGCATTGTCATACCTGGCGGAGCTTTTGGAGCAACTAATACAATTGCAAGTTTCATATTACTCCACACAAAACGACCTCAACATGACGCTGATAGACCATATGCACTTTACAGGCTTTTATGATAACATCAGCCTCTTTTCAGAGCCAGTCACCTTTCAGGGCGTAAAAACTATGTGTAATCAGCTACAAGATTATGCATTGGGTCTTGAAGGTTATTTGCGAGATAACTTAGCAAACTTTTCTAAAGACTATTTATCTGCTATGGGTGGAAACAAATATATCAACAGTAGGTATAACAAGGTAAACTAATGTCCCAAACAAAAAGCATAGTTATAGGCCTGAGAGACATATATCTTCCTGTGTGGTCCGGCGTAAAAGAAAAGCCAGACCAAAAGGACTTGACATACGACGGCTTGGTTGCAAACACTGAGTTTGGCCTAAAGGTAGATAAGACAATTCAGTTGCTGAGGTATTACCAAAAGGAGCTATCAAAAGATGGCGACCCTAATGGCTTTTCTTATTCTAGAGAAGCAACGCTGTTGAGGAAGTTTACCAAAGAAGTTCTGACTAGAATAAGAGCAAGGTTTCAAACGATATCACAAGCAAACGGAGGAAAGTCTAATATAGGAGACTTCCTGGTGGAAGACCTTGTTATAGAGTACAGAGGAACGATAGGCCAGGAGACTCCTAAACGAGCCTTATCTGTAGAGGGTGCGTATATTACCTGGAAATGGATTGGCCCACAAGAACAAGAGAGCTCTCCTTTGATAATTAACATCAAAAGCTCACTTGACCCCGTTATCGTAGGATACTTGAGTAACCTAGATATTGTTTCTGCTCTCGCAAACACAATATATAAAAAACCTAGAGAGCTGAAGAGTCACCTTGAGAGAGCTTCTGACGATTGTGATAGAGTCACAGAAGGTACCGGCATTGTGGGAATCTTCAATAGACAGAGAAAACTAGGTTCAGTCAAAGAGCCCCCTCGTTGGGACTGGTATGACTTTTCGCTTAAATATAACGCGCACCCATATTCGGATGCTTTGGGTCCAAAAAGAAAAGAAAAATCAACCATTGAAAAGGCCCCTGACAAATTTAAGAAAAGAACGTCGTGGCACGACTGGAAATGGTACGAAGAAAATATAAACAAGGCCGGCACCGATGTTATAAAAGATTTAGAGAACTTCTACGAAAGTTTCGAATACATTGGGGATGACTTTTTTACAGAAAGTAACTTAAAAAAACTTGTAACAGAAGTCACCAACATATCTGACCTGTACAACAAGGTCTTACACAAAGCATGTCCAAGTTCAATTATAAGCAAGGTTATAGAATGTAATTTGGGAACAACAGACTGTAGAGACTTGATAACAACCATTGGTATTCCAGCACTGCTTCCTGTCATTGAAACCTTCGTCGCATCGGACAGCAAATATGTCGAAATGTTAAATGGAGTCAGGGAGTTGAACAGTCAGTTTAACACAGAAGTAGTAAAGCTTGACAGGGGAAATAGGATAAGAATAAAGGCCGATGAAGAGCTGCAGGCGCTCTATAGAAGCGAATTCTCTGTCTCCATGAACATTGCCGCATCTTATTTAAAGAACCCACCAGGGACCATCATAGCCTCTCATATGTCGGGCGTTAACAATCGGGCCTGGTCAATAAAGGCGGGAAAAGACGGCAACATCATTATAGAAGTTTACTATCGAGAAGGTGCCGCCACCAGAAAACTATCTTTGGTGACAGAGAGTAATATCCTAACCAGCAGCGATTCTACCTTTATACCGTTTGGCTTTACCTACAAAGAAGGTAGAGTGAAAGCTTACTCTCTAGATGCAGAGCTTATCCTGAAAACAACTCAAAACGAGAGGGCAGAATCATACCAAATACCAGAAGAGTTGCGTCAAACTGTTGGAGCAGGAACCAGTAGGGTTAAGATTGTTCTTGCTGGCGACGACACCAGAGGAGGAAACTCAACCTTTTCAGGTAAGTTTGATAATTTTAAAATGTATAACAAGGCGCTAGATGGTTTTCCAAATGAAGACCTCGGAATATCAGAAGTGGATAGTATAACTGAAGATATGGTCATTTGGCTTAGAATGGGAGACGACCTTGAGGATTCGATAGATAAGACCAATAGAGACACAAAGACAAACAGAATATTTAACCAGATAAGAGAAGAATATCACGGAACACCATTTGGGTTCGAATACAAAGGACCTCAGCTTCCTGGTTTTGAGACGGGCATCGTCATTGCAGCTAGAGAACCAGCCAATGCCGCTGACCTCGTGATGCAAGAGATAGAAAAGCACATCGACATTAACGCCTTTTGTACGGTCTTGGTACGCCTCATGCTAGAGGCCTTTGGAGCTAGATTTCCGACGTTTGATACCCCTAGAGCAACATTGGTTCGCCCGTTTGGAAACTTTTACTTTCAGATAAATCAAGCAGTCGCTATGGCAATTTTTGGCATTTTGTGGGGACTCATAGTTAGTCTCCTAGAGAAGCTTATTGATTGTAACATGCTGAATGTCAAAAACGCTGCAGACTTTCTTTCTGGGGATATAGCTGGTGCTATGACAGAGATATCTCAAATGGCGAACAAGGGAATAAGTGATGAGCTGGAGGCCGCTGTAAAGAAGATTGCACCAATGTTGAAAGACTTAGCACAGGCAAGACTCGACATTGGAATGGATAGCGCAGGTCCAGGCGGCGCAATATCAACAACCGACAACTTTTCTATAACATCCGACGCTGCAGGCAATACCAAAACAAAGGCCAAAGGAACATCGGCCTTTTCTTTCCTTGAAGACACTCTGAATAAATACTCAGATCTGAACGTCGTAACACCAGACCAAGTTACTTTGGCGGCTTCGACCCAAGGACCACTCAGCCCTCCATCGACAACCTCAGCACAAAATAGTATTTCCATGCTACAATCAGTGACTTCTGTTTCTCAGGAGCTGACTCCCTACGAGAATATGTCACTGCTCATTGGAGAGGCAGAGGAAGAAACAATCGAAAAGGCAAGAGAGGCCTTGCCTCAGAATTTAAGAACTCTTTTTGTGGACAAAAATGATGCACTGTCTTCAACATTTTCTCTTATTGGTCATCTTGCCGGTTTGAGCGATATCAAGAAAGACATTGTTGCAAAAGCACAAGAAAGCTTTTCGGCAAAAGAGCCATTCCAATCGTGCATAACACAAGCAGATATTCGAGAGCGTATCCTAGAGCAAAGCCTAGACAGGGGCGAGATTACCGAGGAAGAAGCAGACAGAGCTAGGGAAAAGGCACAGGAAGAAAAGAAGCAAGCACTTCAAGTCGCGATTGAGAGTATCAAGCAAATGGGTACAAACCTTGGCGGTGATCTAAAAGATCAGATGGAGGTAATACCACAACCAAAGATTTTGCAAAATATCACGCAGAAGGTTTTTAGAAAGATGCTAGATCCAGTGAAAATATCTTTTGACAAGGATATGAAACTGTACAAAGCTGCAATTGCAAAGAAAAAGATTCATGAAAAGAAAATACCAAAGATTCTTGCTAAAGGCGAGAACATAACTTTTCGCTCTCTAGAAGAGACTAAGTTTATAGAGCAGCGAGGAGAAGTCCAGAAAACAATGGTAAACCCAGAATTCCAAGCATTATTGTCTACTGGCTACGTCCCACTTCTCGAAGATGGTATCACCATTGACGGAACTCCAGAGGGAGGGTATCTTGCTAGGGATGAAGACCAGGAATATATCAACGATACGATAATTTACAAAAAGAGCGACTTCGGTGAAGATAGGGTCGTGAACGCTAAATTCAGGGATGCAGAATCGGTCGGCCCTTACACTGACTTTGAAAACCCAATAGCCACAAGGAAGATAGAAACAAACATCTTGATGGGCAATTTGAGAGATCATTTGAAAGCTGAAACTCTTACAAAAAGCTTCTTCTCTGGTAGAGAGTTGGATAACGGAAGCTTTAAGAGTTTGGACACGGAAGAGGATATATCTTTTAATATTTCCGACATGTTTGGCTTCGGAGATAGCATGACAACTATCGGAGACGAAGTGGAAGAAACTATCGTAAGAGTCCTAATACTCAATGGAGTTAGAGTCACTTCCAGGTACGCAGCCACAAGTCGTTCTATGAATCTAACCACGCCTGTTACGACTGCAGGAACCACAGCTACTGTAACGACGGAACAGTTCGTAGATTCACAATGGGCTTGCAGTACTCACGAATTGTTAAACTCTATTTCCGACTTGCACAGCAAGGTAGTGGCCATAGGCGTAATTTTAGAAAACAACAACCAGTCAAAGGGAATGATGTATAGCCAGCTTGCGTATTTTACTAGAGGCCTGGAAAAGTTATACATGGAGAACATATACACGTCGCCAGAAGATTATAGTGTGGCTATTGAGAATATTGTAAGAGACTCCTCATATTATGGAATGAGAGGGCAGACATCGGAGACTGTATTATCGGATGTGGCCACCACCAGCGGTTTTGTAGACCCAGCCATGAAGAACGACTTCACTGTTCGCTTTTCTGATGAATATAGTTTGAGTTATGAGAACAAAACAAAGTTGTTTATTGAGAGGTTCGGAAGAACCCCATATTCAGCAGTCGCAGAAGTTGAGAACTCCCTATCTCCGGAACTTGCAAAAATGCTAGAGGCAATAGATCCCGAAGAAGCAGCAGACACTGAGTGTGAAGATCTCATTGCGGATGGAGTCAGTAACTTAAAAATGACAAGCCAAGAGAGAGCATTTAATGTCCTGATGAGGAGATATTGGACAAAGGTTTATCAAGCTTCTGAATCTGCAGCAGATAGAGCTTCTTATATTGCTACTATCGAAAACAAGATGCTAAAGCCATACTTGGATAACTTCACGGAAAAACAAACTTCAGTTTTTGACAGGATAACTCGCGAGATAATATCCTTTCTCAGTGAAGAATTATCCAGCAGCCCACTTATAACTCCAGTAAACGGGACAGAGAATGTTGATACCGGAGAGAGTCTTATTGGCGCTCATTTTATAAACTTCAATCCTACGCAGAGCCCCGCACATAAGAAGGCAAAGAAAGATCCAAGGCTGTTCAACTTTGACAGCATCTACGAACTAGCGACATCGTTGTTTGCTCATTTAAATTCACAAGAAAATAGGAAGTACAATGTTTCTGCAGATAAGAATGTAGATACGCCAATGTCTATGACAATGGCCTCGATGTCGGCATTGATGCTCGTGAGAGCGTATTGCCTAGAATATGTATTACAGGCTATAGTCCCCATCTTGTACTATAACAAGCCAATGGATGCTTTAACTAAAGAGTTGATAAAAAAGAGAATGATGACGGAGATGTCGGAAACTTTTAACATGACCCCAAAAATGTCTAAGGCGATAATAAAAGCAAACAATAGCATGGTTGACTCAAAGTTTAAGTATCCAACTTCCGGTGAAGAGATGGGATCGTATTACGACTTTTCAGACCGTCCGATTGTTAGCGATTCAAAGGATGGCCTTTTTGAGGTGCTAGATTACCTTATTGAAAGAGAATATCTTGAGGTCACTAAAAAGTTGAAGCAAAATATAAATAATGTTTGCGAGGTACCTTCGATTACAGAAGAAGAGCAGAACGTTGTGGACCTTGCTTTGAGAGAGAAATTTGTAGACTCCTTGCAAGTTTTATCTGTGGAGAAAAACAGATTTAAAGACTTTAACTGGCAAGACGCAAGCAAGGGAAAGATAATTCTAGAAAAATATGTCAGAGGCATCAACGGCGAAGTTATTACGAAGATGAGAAGGTTTCATATGGAGGGAGATCCAAACCCTGATCAAGTAAGGTATGACTTTGAGTGGGATAACGAAGAGTTGCTTCTTAGCAAAGATGTTGCAGCATACGGGGTTAGAGTAGCCTACGTCGAGAAGCAAGAGCCAAATATGTATCTCAACAAGTACGGCGTAGTAGAGCAAACGCCAGAAGACCAAAAGATAGACTTGCAAATTTTGCAAAACATAGATTTCGACAAAGTGGAGCAAAGTGATAAGGCACATGTTCAGGTTGTTGACAGTGGTGACTACCAAGAGATGATGTTCGTTCATGTCTTATGCTCATACGAGGAGACTAGAGAGCAGGCACTGCAAAACTTGGGGGTCGATACTGCAGACCCTTGTGACATAGAACAGTTCTTCACAAGAGATTCCTCGAAAGAGCTTAAAACAACAGAGAAAGACCTCAACATTGCTTTTGACTATGTTGAAACAGATGGAAGCTATTCCTTACCAGATCCAGACTTTGGCAGAGTCAGAACAAAAAGAATTGTTGTGAAGTCCCACCATCACAATGCGGTTTCTTTGCCAAGCGAAGAACATCAAAGTATTAGTTCCGAAGATATCACTTCGGAGACTACCGGCAGGATGGTTGTGGACAGATACTACATAAGTTACAACGATGCAGTGAACAAAGAGCACACACACGACATTGTAGGAAACACCATAAAGCCTGCAGTGGTGCAGGCGGAGATGAACGTGTGGCTATCGAAAGCTTCGTCGCTGCGAGGTAATTATAAGAGGCCAAGCTCTTGGCCGCTACAAGAGTTCGCCTCCGGACAAGAGCCGGGCTTACTAACAGACAGGAGCATAAGATTTTTCAACAAGACCGAGGAAGAAGTTCTGGCTATGATCGAAGAACACAATGAAGACTATCCAGTTACCTTTGCCGACGGAGAAAAGTACACTCCCCTTAACCGCGACAGCATAAACAACTATGTTTTAGTAAAATATAAAAAGAACATCACGCACGATCATGTCCATACTGAGCAAATACCTCTAGACTTTGACTTAACACTAAGCGACCAACTGTTCAGCAATTTATTAAGGCAAGTTGCGAAGGATGACGAATTTAGAATTATGTTTGACTTTTCGTTTGACTTGGATAAATATACTTCCCTCGTCTCTTCTTATGCATATATGGCCAACACATCTCAAGAGTTTGAACAGATGTTTTCACAAACGAAACACAACATAGCCATGCTGACAGCGATAGGAGAAGAACTTTCAGATTACAACAAGAGTTTCGAGGAATGTAATTCATCTCAGGCATCCAAAACTTTTGAATTCCCTGCTCATAGTTGGAACCCAGATTTGCTTCTTTTCATGTTACGAACGCCGCTGCAGGTTTACAAGGGCTGGGTAAAGACAGCAGATCCTCACACGCTAATAACGCAGACAATAGTTGAACTATTGAAGGCAGGCTTGATAATACCAAAATTAGAGGAAAAGTCATTTGAAATACCATTTTCAGATCCCAAGAGATGCCTACCCATAAACACTCCAGTTTATCCAGGGGTCCGGGTAGACTTTCCCGGTATGACTCAGTTAACTGCCCTTGGGGTAACTTATGCCCCTCTTGTTGTCGGTGCACCTCCTTTTATTCCAACTCCTTTCGGCCTAATATATTATGCCGCTGTCGATCCTCTCTTATTTTTACTTGATGGGATATCGAGCAATCAAGTGCTAGAGAACGAAGATCTCAAACGAGAGCTAGACAACATAGGCCTGAACATAAGACAAGACGGTTCGTGCATTATTTGTGACAAGGGTGAAGAGGCATCAGAGGAGCCAGATGAGGTCGAAGACTCTTCTTACTCTCTTTGCAAGCCAGAGAGCGAAACAACATTTAGTATTCTAGACATGTCAAAGTTTGGAAAAGCAAGAGGGTGTTAAAATGGTAAAGAATAATATTAGAAGTTTAAGTGATATTCAAAAGAAGTTCAGGATGGAGGGTGCAGAGAGCAATAACATTACCCCATCTATCCCCCTAAAGAAGGACGATACTTTGGACTTTGCTCATGTTGATGAGTATATTGATTTGATAAAACAAAATGCAAAAATGATAATGTTCACAATTCCGGGAGAAAGAGTAATGGACCCAGAATTTGGAGTGGGGCTGCAAACTTATTTATTTGAAAATATTTCAGAAAGCCTGCTCGATGATATAAGGGGTAGGATATCTTCTCAATACAACAAGTATATGCCATACATGGATATTACTAGACTTGAGGTTGTCGAGGATACCGAAGACAATAATAAAATTTTAGTGTTAATGCAGATATTTGTTTCTTCAATTCAAGAAGGGGCCACTCTTTTATTCAACGATAGGGGAGAATTATCTGACTATATCTCTATTTAGAGAGTAGCAGCGAGGGTTTTTTATGCCTAAAAAAAGTAAGTTCATAGATTATACATCAAGAGACTTCGATTCAATCAAGAAATCTCTTATAGAATATTCCAAAAGATACTATCCGAATTCATATCAAGATTTTAGTAAAGCAGGCTTCGGTTCGCTCATGATGGATACAGTCTCCTATATTGGGGACTCTTTGTCTTTTTATTTGGATTATCAAGCAAATGAGACATTTTTACAAAACGCCTCAGAGATTGACAATGTTATTGCACTGGCAAAACAGTCTGGCTACAAGTTTACAAATACTCCCTCTTCTCAAGGGCTCGCAGCCTTTTTTGTTTTGGTCCCTGCATCTGGCGATGGCACAAAAATAAATCAAAGCTATATTCCCGTCTTAAAGGCAGGAGCAGAGCTCATGTCCAAAAATGGTACATCTTTCATTCTAGACCAAGATGTAGATTTTAAGAACGGCGAAGCAACTGCAGCTAGGTTCGACTCCTCCACCAATGCAGTCACATATTATGCACTGAAGGCTTATGGAAAGGTTTCGTCGGGAACAAAGAATAGAGCAGAGATTGTAGTCGGTGAATTTAAAAAGTTCAAAAGAGTTACGGTGAGCATAGCAGATATAAACGAGATAATATCAGTTACAGACTCTCTGGGTAATGAATATTACGAAGTAGACTATCTGAGTCAGAACACAGTATACAAAGCGATAAAGAATGTAGACCCAGGCTCAAGAACTCAGGCACCTCAGATTATGAAGCCCTTTGTGGCATCGAGAAGATTTACGACAGACTTTTTTAGAGATAGGGTCGAACTTCAGTTTGGCGCTGGCCAGGAAGAGGACTTCGCTGCAGACAAAGCTCTCGATCCCTCTAATATTGCCATGAAGATATCCGGAAAACATTACGTCACCGACGAAGTACTGGACCCAAACAAATTGGTATCTTCGGATAAGATGGGCGTTAGTCCGGCAAATACTACTCTTTTTATAACTTATAGAAGAAACACAACGAGCAACACAAATGTTGCTTCCAACACTTTAGACAAAGTGGTGAGAAAAGAAATATCTTTTGATAATGAAGAGCTGCTAAGTGTCACTACTTCTAATGTCGTTCGTGGCTCTTTGGAGAGCACAAACGATGAACCTATCACTGGAGATAATATTGACTTGACCGTTGAAGATATCAAAGTGAGAGCAATGAATACGTTTGGTGCACAAAACAGAGCTGTAACAGAGCAAGACTATGAGGCCATGTGTTATTTAATGCCTGCAAAGTTTGGTTCGGTAAAGAGAGCCAAGATATGCAAAGACCCGCAATCTGTAAGAAAGAATATGAACATCTATGTCCTAACAGAGAATGTTGATGGCTCTTTGACAACCGCAAATACAATTCTAAAAAACAACCTAAAAACTTGGGTTTCAAAAAATAAGATGATTAACGACACAGTGGATATTCTTGACGGCAAGATAGCGAACTTTGGAATAAACTTTAGCATATCGGTCAGAGAGGACTATGAAAGTGCAGATGTACTAAACAATTGTCTTCTGAGGCTTCAAGAGGTTTATGCAGAAAAAGTCGCCCATATTGGAGAGGACTTTTCAATATCAGAGATATATCAGCACCTAAACGCTGTAGAGGGAGTTTTGGATACTCAAAATGTTTCTATTGTAAACAAGACGGGAGCATCTTATTCTGGAATATATCTAGACATCGACAAGCACACCTCAAGAGACGGAAGAGATATCAACCTGCCAAAGAATGTGGTTTACGAAATAAAGTTGCCAAAAGCAGATATTAAAGGATCGGTAATCTAATGGCTTTTAAAAGATATTCGGCAAATGCCGACAACACAATCACAAATGCTTACAATAGTACGTTCTCTCTTCGGGGGACGGGCTCTAACATGGGAGCTTCCGATATTTTGGAAGTGTTCAGCATTTACGGTCAGTATTCGACCTCTTCTTCTGAGCTTGCCCGTTCCTTAGTTTCGTTTCCAGTGACCACAATATCTCAAGACCGAACAAGTGGAGACATACCTGTCTCTGGTAGTGTTCGTTTTTATCTGAAGATGTTTAACGCAGAGCACAGCCAAACTGTGCCAAAGAGCTACAACCTTGTGGTGAATGCTGTTTCTCGCTCATGGACCGAAGGAATTGGTCTAGACATGGAAGACTATTCAGATAAGGATGTGTCAAACTGGACAACAGCAACTACAGCTGTCACTTGGTCTGCTGCTGGTGGAGACTACCATGCAGCGCCAGTCTTTACTCAAACTTTTGATACTGGGCTTGAGCACTTGGAACTAGATGTAACTCCTTTGGTGGAGCAGTGGATAGCGGGAGCAAAGAGTAACTATGGTTTTGGCATCCAACTAACCTCTAGTTTAGAGACTGCAACCAGAAGTTATTATACTAAAAAGTTTTTTGCAAGAAATACACAATATGAACTTAAAAAGCCAGTCATCGAAGCAAGATGGGATTCAACTGTTGCAGACAGAAGAGACTCTTTTTATGCTAGCAGCTCATTAGCCCCAGGTGCAGACAACTTGAATCATGTATACATCTATAATAGAATAAGGGGAAAACTTACCAATATTCCGTCCATCGGGACAGGAAGTATTTATGTAAGCTTTTATAGTGGCTCTACAGGGCCTACAGGCTCCGCTCTAACGCTTTCTGACGGCAAGACCAGAGCAACGGGTAGCTATGTATCAACCGGCCTCTACAAGGCGTCTGTGGCCATTGACACGACATGTTCATATCTCTACGATGTATGGACGAGCGGTTCCACCACCTACACAACGGGAAGTCAAATAACAGTGAGAACATTTGATAGCGACGTGCAGGCAGGTATTGGAGACTATGTTACCAATATCGTGAACATGAAACCATCTTATTCTCCGAGCGAAAAGACAAGATTTCGCTTGTACGTTAGGGACAGAGATTGGTGTCCCACAATTTATACTGTGGCAAATAAAAATATTCAAAGTGAGATATTCGAAAACGCATTTTACAAAATATACAGAGTTGTTGATGGACAACAAGTTGTTGGGTATGGTACGGGAAGTTTGAATCACACTAGAATGTCTTACGACAGGGAGTCTAACTATTTTGACTTTGATATGTCAAACCTGGTTAGTGGCTATTCTTATGCCATTAAAATTCTTTACAAATTCGAAGACAGGTATGAAGAGCAAAGAGAAACATTTAAATTTAGGGTAGACTGATGTCTTTAAAAGACTTATATAAAAATACAAAGAAGCCCATTAAGGCGAGAAGCCTAGATGACTTTAAGGCAGAAGGCGTAGAGAGTTTTAAAGCACTCGAAGCAGCAAATCTTAATAACAAGAAGCTCGTACCACGCCTGGACTACTCTAAGCCAGAAAACTTTGCCATTTATGGTCTAGCAGAAGAGTACTATGACTCTGCGATGAAGCATGTTTATAATAGCTATCCATATGATGGTTCGGAATCAGAGAAGATACATTGGGAACTCTCAGCATCGGCTTTAGAAACTTATGTGTACGACAACCTATATCCGAAAACCAACGGCCATGCTAAGATTGGCCTTGGCAGCACCCTCGCTGCCGTCGCAGCACAAAACAATTATAAAAAACCAGCCTCAGATGAATATATTTATTTTGTTGGCGGCCCTCATACATCTTCTTCTCCAATGGCATCGTCGCCTTTATATCAAAACTTTTCCGATGCAAACAAGTTCGACGAAGACGAGAACTTGAAATCAAACCTTTCTTTCACTGGAACCTCTGGAGCCACGGTAGAATTCTGGATGAAGAAACCAGTTTTCAATACGGCACAGAGCGACAAACAAGTAATCTTTGATGTGAGCAACGGCGCAACATTCGGCGCAGCCTCTTATTTGAGATTTCGAGTTGAACTCGTGTCTGGCTCTTCTGCAGACGCTTTCCGCTTTGAATTGATGTCTGGCTCAAGTGGTTCGTTTTACGCAGAGGTTGGTACGGGCTTAGATATTGACGATAACAACTGGGCTCATTATGCCCTGACTTTCAAGAACAATGGTTCAAACTTAAACTGCTCTCTTTATAGAAACGGAGCATTAAACCAGACAGTTACAACAGGATCTTCAATAGGCAGCTTTAATGGAGCTTTGGCTGGCCAAATTGGTTCTCTGTATACTAACGTAAGTGGAGCACATGCCGGCAAAGGTTGGGGCCTACTTTCAGCTTCTCTGGATGACTTTAGATTCTGGAGAAAACACAGAACATATGAAGAAATAGGAAGAGGATGGAGAAACAATGTCTTCGGGGGAACAAACACAGATAGGAACAAAAATCCAGACTTGGGGTTATATTTTAAATTTAACGAGGGAATTTTCAACGCTGCCACTACAGATTCAAGAGACAACAAGGTATTGGACTATTCCGGAAGAATGTCGAATGGGAAGTGGACTGGTTATGCTGTTGGCGCTCGTTCCACAGATTCTGCTATCGTTCTTGCAGCCGCAGCCAACGCAGAAGCAAAGGACCCTATAATTTATTCTGCACATCCTGATGTTTCTGCACTAGCGACATCCTTGCAGAAAACGGGAAGTATGTATGATAATCAGAACCACACCAGTCTGTATCGCTCCTTTGCAAGTTTTATCCAAGAAGAGGATGACAACAAGAACTTAAAGAATCTTTGCCAGGTCATGTCAAGTTATCTGGACACTTTGTACGGACAGATTTTCAATATATCAAAGATTTCAAACATAGAATATCCCACAGATACTGACTCTGCTTATAGTTTCATGCAACAGGCTTTGAGTTCTCGTGGTTTTGAAGCAACTGATATTTTTCTCGATGCTAGCGTATTGGAAACTTTTCGTAACAGGAGCGAAAAGATAATATTTGAAGATGATGTGATAAAAGTAAAGAATAGTATTTTTCACAACATATACAATAACCTAACTTATTTAAACAAATCTAAGGGAACAAAGAAAGCACTTAGAAACCTGCTACATTGTTTCGGCATTAGTGAAGACTTGGTTAGGGTAAATACTTACGGCAACAACACAACCTATACGATGAAAGACTCATATAGAGAAGTTAGCAAGCCAAAAAACTATGTTGACTTTCTGGGGCAAGGAAGAACAGACGGAGTAGTGTACAACGGCTCAGATGCCGGAGGTTCCAATGAAAGAACCTACCTTGCCGGAGGCACAAGTCTAAGGCACCTCGGCGCAACTCTAGAAGGACAATTTATTTTTCCAGAAAGACCATCAGTCTCAGACGACTCCAGTCTTTTTAATCCTTCCTTTAGAACAAACTCTCTCATGGGAATAAAGGAAGCATCCTCAGCAAAACCAACCTCGAATACTTGGGTCGCAGGAGATAACGCAGAACTTATCATAAGAAGTGTAAGACCTGCCAACAATCAGGCTGGTGCATATTTTGAACTTACTTCTTCCCATTTCGGCTTATCACTAACCAGTAGTACGTTTGACGAAGTGTACAACAACCAGCATTGGGTAATTGGTGCTAAGGTTTATCACGAGAAATATCCTATTTCGCATATTTCCCACCTCGGTACCACTGGTAGTTATATTTTGGAGCTTTGCGGATATAATACACAGTCAGATATAACCCTTAACTCTTTCAGTGTGACGGCCTCCGTTACCAGTTCTAGAGGAGAGGAGTTCTTCGATTCGGCAAAGAGAGTTTATGCTGGCGCTTATCGAACTAACATAACAGGCGCAGTGGTGAACTACAGTGACGTCTTAGCTTCTTCTATCAGATACTACAATGACAAGTTAGACAACAAGACTATAGAGAGACACGGCAAGGAGCCATTTAATATTGGTGCAGAAAGTGCACTTGAGAATATTTCCGTTGCTGCCACTGGGAGCGTAAAGAAAGTTTCTTCTCTGGCTTTAGCTTGGGAATTCCACGATGTAAGTGGCTCAGACGCAGCAGGAAGTTTTGTCACAAAAGACTTTTCATCAGGCTCCCTCGCGAAAGTGAGACAACACGGAAGTTCCAGCCTGGCTCAAAGTGTTTTCATTAAACACCCAGGTGTTGCATATGGCTTTCCTGTAAGTTCAGGGCTGGCAATAAATAGACAATATATGGATGCTGTAGAGAAAACAGATCCTGAAGTTACCGATGGGACACAGCTTGTTAGGGTTCTGTCAACAGATGACAGGATATTTGAAAAAGAACAAGAGCCAGAAGAATACTTTAGTTCCATCGAGATGAATAGCGCACAGCCAATAAATGACGAGATAATGAGATATTTTGCCAGCATGAGAGATTTGAATACGGCTATCGGAACACCCGCGAATAAATATAGGGAAAGATACAAGCAACTTGAATATCTGAGAAAGATGTTTTTTGAAAGAGTAGAAAACACCCCAGACGCAGAAACATATTTTGAATACTTCAAATGGATTGATGACGCTGTTAATAATATGCTTTTTCAGTTCCTCCCCATGTCTGCTGATGTTTTGGAAAACTCCCTAAAGACAATAGAAAGTCACGTCTTAGATAGAAGCAAGATAGTTCACAAGTATCCACATTTTGAATACAAGCTTCCTGTTCTTCAGGATGCTCTCCATAGCTGCGGTGCAGTGAAGACAAAGTGGTCAGTAACACACCACCCAGTCAACAACTCCGAAGGCTATAACTGTCCTTGGTGGGCCACGAGAGCAGAAAAAACAGCAACATCAGTTGGAAATGCAGTTATTGACACTGCAAGACAAAACCTTTTCGATGCGTATGACAGCAGAGAGAAGAACATAGATCTTACGGCAGAAATACAAAAGAGCAACTACATCGAAAACAAAGAGGCACTCTCGACTCCAAGAAGAGCAACTCACGATATCACTATTGCAGAGTTAAAAATTGGAAGTGGGGGATATATAATTATTAACCCCTCTGATCTTAATAGAGAAAGTCCGATTTGTTATGATGATGCTGACACTCCACCAGAACCAAGAAGGAAATTCAAGTATAACTTCAACTATAACAAAGAATAGAGAATATGGCATTTAGACATCCAGGACAATTAACCGCACCTTTTAATATCATGAGCTCATCCGCCAAGGGTGGGTATTTGACAGATTTGCACACAAACTTTACTCCGTTTGTTGAGATAAACAATTTTCATGAAGACTTGGTGATTACTGATGATAGTGTCCCCATGCAAGGCCCTTTTACTAATAGATGGGTCGGCGGCAGGCAACATAGACATCAGGAAATTGTAACAGGTAGCATGCTGAAAATAAACAGAGCAGAATCTCTGTTTGTCATTGCAGACTCAAACCAACTAAAAGTCTATGGCGCAGATCACCCCACTTTACATCAAGCTCGTGCTATTTTGTACCGCGATGGCGTCGCGCAGCGACCATTAAACATAGCAAACATTCAGTTTGGTACAGGCTCTCAGAGCATCGGCAACTATCAAGAAATTTATCAAGTTGTTCAAACAGTTGGTAGAACGACAAACCCAAGAGACTTCGCAGAGAACAGCACAGCATATCAGGCCTTTCCGGAAAGAATGACTCATGAGGGCGATGTACTTAACAGCACTTTGAATGATACAGGCTCGCTAAGAAGCTATACATTACCAACGAGATCGACAACAAAAGCAATTCTTGTAAACAAGTTTTCTGCGCCTGGCGACAGATACACGATGTCTCGCGGTTTCCTAAACCCTGCAGGCGAAGAGATGTCTGTTTACAATGCGATGCCATTTCGCAACTTGCCAAACAGAACAACTTTAAGAAACCAACTTACAAGACACTCGAAGCAAGGCGGATATGAATCGGGAAGTGCAACAACACCATCTACTCACAAAGTAGCAAGAAATACAAAGAAGGTGCCAGTTGTTATTAACGGCACAGAGACTACAAGACAGATACATGATAACTATTTCATTCAGCACCCCATTCCACAGACTGACTTGCAGTATGCTTGGATTACGCAAAGCGTTGGAACAATTGCTACAACATCCTCAGTTCTTTATGGTTATCAGCCAGATGCGAATGCCCTAAAGCTTCACACCGCTAGCCCGTTCTTTTTGAACAGCCCAGTAACTTCCAGCAGAGAACTCGACCCTTTCGGAACTCTTAGGGAGATAGATTTCAATCTCGACACCGTAAATTTAATTGCGGAAATGACCGCATCATACCAGATGAATCTCACCACTTTAGCAACTCATTATTCGTCGGTACTAAATACGAGGTTTATTGCATTGTCGGCTATGCAGTCGGCTTTCGTTCCCGTGTTTTCCTCAGTAGGAGATTCAGGGAAATATAACTTACTGACAAAACTTTCAAAGACTTCATCGTATGGGGTGCCGTATGATATGTCTTTCCACGAGGCAACGGCCTCTGGCGTTGTCAACTTAATTTACGAAACCACCGCTTCATGGAAAAGTAACATCAAAAGATTTTATAAAAGAATAGCCAGTTTTCCAAATGGAACATTCTCTAGCCACCAGCCTTTTCTTGATCGACCCTTTGCTTCAATAAGGGTTGACCATGATAACACAAGACAGAAGAGCGTTGTTACGGCCAAAGGAGGGGGCGAAGACGCTGACGGGAGCTGGATAGTGTTTACTGGAAGTTTGACAGATCCAAATCTCCATTTGTCAGCGAAAACAGCCAGTTTTAATCCGTGGTCGTTCAATGTATCGGATAATTCTACAGACGATAACATTTATATAAACTGGGATATGCAGGCCGACTCGTCGGGCAACTATCACTTATACGCACTAGATATAGGAAATTCAAGCACAGGCTCATTTCTTCGGCACTCCTTGAGTACCAATGGTGGAAAAACATGGACAACAGGAAGTGCGGTATATTCTAGTACAAAGGCGGTAGGCTGGGGAACTAACTATTTAGGAGCAGTACCGGTGATGGCCGAAGAGGTGAACCAAAAGCAATATGTTTTTGTTGGCGAGCCGGAATACGACACGCCTGAATTTGATGTTGGTCGGCTGGCTTTGGTAACGTCCTCCGCGAACAACACCTGGTCAGGAACAGCATTGTGGTCCCATCCAGGGGTAATTACTGTCGTTTCAGGTACCCACCAGAATGCGTCAATAACTAATGTAGATTGGCCTTTTCATGAAAATCAAATTATCAAGACAGCAGATGCAATATATTACAACGTAAGTGATTCTGGCAGGACCACGCCAAAAGTAAATCGCTTTGTCGGACGCTCAACGAATTCTGATTTTACTTCTTATGAGAGATTGGCATATTGGAATGCTAATAGCCCATCTTCCTCCTTCGCCTCCATCTACCAGGGAAGATTACAGTTGGCTCTAAACAACAACTCTGCCAAACGAGGGCCAAATAATGAGAAACTGAGAGTGATGTTTTGGAATGCCACACCGGGCAATGCAGCAACGGGCCGCTGGTACGATCAACCACTGTTATATTGGGGCTCGAAAGTAAGAAAAGAGCACTCTATAGAACAAAAGACAAACACATATTCTATCTTATCATCATCAGCTAGACAATTCGAGAAGAGATACAATTACTCTACCTGGAGACAAATAAGAAAAGACGATCCTGTAACAAAATATTTTAAGAAAAATAACATAGTTGCTGTCACAACTATAGATGTTGAAGACAAGCAGGATGGAACAAGCAAAGAAAATATAAAAAACCACCATTTTGTGGAACCGCCTATTACGTCAGTTTATAAACCACTAACACACACTTTGTCCTTGGACGAGGGTGCTACTGTAGGCGCTTACGATCTGGTATCTTCTTATGGAAACTTTTTGGGATATTATAATAACGAAAAAGTGAATAATCTCTTAGAAATCGCTGGTGACGAAGAGAGGACATTTTACAGCAAGTTTTTGGAGAGCTTCTTGTTGGGAGAGAGCAGCCTCATAAATAATGCAGCATTGAAATACATCAACAAAGTTTTACATTTTTCTTATTCAGAACAAATATACCCAGGAAAAGAAAGGGCCTACCTATCCAGCGTCAGAAAGAGGGAGGGTTACAAAGAGGCCCCTGGCCAAGGAGCAGGCGGATATGACAGGACATACGGTACTCAACGTACTTTTTATAGAGATTCTGAGCAGAGAAGCTCTACTACCTCTCTTAACTCAATGGGTGTCGATCCTGCTTTGGTTGTGACGGACAATGATACATATGATTTTTCCTTCACCTCTACGAACTTACCATCACAAACTTTTAAAAATGATGGTAGTATTGTTTACCTAGATACCTCCACCGGTGAATATTCAATGAAATTCACTGGCGACACTGGAAACACCGGAAGATTTTTTGAAATAAACAAAACGTTCGCCGCGAACACCACCGCTTCTTTGAGCTTTGAATATCTTATCGGAAACAACACAACCGTCGGTGGCCAATTTTTTGAATATGTAGATACTCAAACCGGGTACAATAATGAATTTTTGTATGTACAGGTCAAGCCCACAGGATCAAATTCGTGGTCCAATGTTATTCATATTACTGGCAGTGGCCCCAATGGAGCTTCCTATCCGCACGATACACCCACATCGCAGTTTTCTACAGTATCGAGAGGAGTCTGGAATTCAATCACCGTAAACGTGTGGCCATCTTCCAGTGTTTCTGGAGAACCAAACCCAAACAGTGCATACTCCATAAGGATCGCCCAAAGAAAAGCCAGCGGCCAAGATTATGATAACTGGGGTATAAAGAATGTAAAAATTGCAGCCACAGGATCTAGTTCTGAAAAACCTGCATCATCTTTTTGGCCAATGAGAACAGATGGTGTTAAATCTTTTCAAGAGTCAGGAAGTTATTCTAATAATGTTGGGGAGCTCATGCAAGACACAGACGAGAGCATATATGGGGACTCCCCCGTTCCCTCATTATCTTATGCCGAGGTAACTCATATTCGTAAAAACAACACTAGCTCGGATTACTTGGAGCGCCTAACAGAAGAGAGTTCAAACAAGAAGCCGTTTTTTGACTCGTATGAGCAATACTCAGAAGATTTTCGTGGGATTGCCAAAGACATGTCGATACTACCAGAGTATAACATTTCAGAACACATTGACAGTATTGTTGGAGAATCTAGCCAACCAACTTCTTTGACAGGGGATATTTTGAGTTGCAAAGGGGCAACCCACACCTCCAGCATCGGCACCTCTCTGGGCCTATCCGATGGAGATTTTTTCGACAACTATGTGACGACAAAGGAAATGGAATTCCACACCCAAGAAACAAATTTGTCGGAAGATCATTTGTCTTATGGTATGGGCTTTTCTACTCTGGACATTGACGTTACGGGAATAAAGAAAATGAGAATAGAGAACGGCTTCTATCCGATAACAAGAACAGTTCAGCTCGGAAACATACTCAGCTCTTCTTTTAAAAATAGAATTAAGGCATATGAGGAAGGCGTAGAAAAAACATCAACCAACTCGAACAAGAGAGCCATGCAAGGACTACTCAAGCCTTTTATGTCTCCTGGTATTTTATATAACTCTTTAAAGAGCGGCCTTGCAGTAGACTATCCCATTTATACGGCTAGTGCACCTACAGTGATTGAGGGGGGCGATAATACGTTTGGAGAATTTAATTTATCAACAAAGCCAGATTTTAGGCTACCTTTTGATAGCCTGTATGTGCCTAGTAGATTGCCTGCGGGAGATAAAATACGTTTTGTTTCAAGTTTCGTATCAGACAATGAAATAGCACTGCAGTTTCCATATCAGTTCTCGTGGGACGGTATTTTTAACAACTCAAAGTTTGAGCTGGCGATGCACAACTTCCTTGCAGAAAGTGTTGACTTTTTTCTAGAAGAGGGACAGTTGACCTCCTTTAAATCAAAAAAACAGTCAGATTTTGCAGACGATTTAGATCCAAGCAAAAGTTATTACATGGATGTGAGATTATCAGACATCGAGCAGCTTAACAAATTTGTAGAGTATTCGGGCAGCAAGCGCGTCGTACCAGACCCCTTCTTCTCTGCCGATGTTGTTTTTACTGATGCTATCAGCGGCAGTGACGCATACTATGCATGCGGCATCTCTACTAGAAATATGTCGCCATCAGCCAGGGGCGCATCCGCTGCGACCAATCCAGACCTGAACATATACGGAAAGGAAATTGTTTCTGTTTGGAAGAATTACTTAGATGACGCCGGCTGGCAAAAAGTTCAGGATATTTCACTGGACGGACTGAATAAAAACGGATACATTTCAGCCCAATATAACTTCGACCCTTACAGGGTCTTGCCAGGTAATGGGCATGGTTCTTCAAAAACACTATCAACTCCTAGCACCGCGAAACTATCATATGGTTCAGCAGGTCTTCATTTAGCTATATCAGATCCTTATTTTTATGTTGATGGAGAGCCAGATAAATATGGCGCACTTCACCTTCTCAAAGGAGATGAGGATGGTTTTAAGATAAATTCTGATGGCACACCGACATCAACACACTACACCTTTATAACGTCTAGTCACTTTTCTGATGGTTTACAGGGCTCAAGAAACCACTTTACAACCAGCAGTTACGGTGGTTTGTGCGGCGGCTCTTTAAAAATGTGTGATGACACAAAGGGAGGCATCTATTTGCTATCTGCAGCTCCGCCTCACCCAACAGGCTCTCTTTCAAACGGAGACAGCGTTTTGGCCAATAAGGGAATATTGTTTCTTTTCCATAGCAAAAGTTCAGGCTTCTCTATCACACAGGGCACATCCCAGAACGAATATCAGACTGTCCTAACATCATCCTCGAACAGTTATCGCGGTATTGCAACTGCTTCTTTTGATTGGGAACTTGGTTCAAAAACCTCTCTCATTGACATGCAGTATGTTGAATTTCCAGATGACCCAGGAAATAAAATTTCAGGCCTTCATATTGTTGCAGGTGTTCCGAGCTATAACTCAAAAAGAGGAGCAGCATACAGGTGGCTTGTTCAAGATCCGGGCCTCGGAGAGAACAAAAAAGTTCATCATAATGCCGGCTCCATTTTTTCGACGAACGTCTCTGACGCTGGTGGACAGCAAGGCTCTTCAGTCGCAATTGCTATTGATCCAACCGGAACCAAAAAAGAAATATATTACTTTACAGCAGGAGATGCTGTCGATACAGACTCGACTCCTCATGATATGGAGCATGGCAGAATTCGCCTGTACTCTTCTTCCTCAACCGGCTTCCACGGCTTGCAAGCTACTATATCTGCATCTCACTCTACATATGTTACATCTAGCGGAGATGTTAAAAGATTCGTACAGTACAGAAACGGTTTCGGTACAGCTAACACCGCCAACGCAGGTTTTGGTTATCACATTGACGCAGAAGCGATATTCAACAAGACAACGGGAAGACCAGAAATTTATGTTGCTGCAACCATTCCGCAGATGTCAGCTAGTGGAATGAACGGAACCTACCTTACTGGTGGCCTTGCTGTGATGAATTTCTACTCTCAGAGTGGAGACTATGTGCCGAGACAGAGCGTATTCCCAATTCAAAAAACTGCCCACAATGCAGCATCAGATACCGTTGGCAAGGTTCCTGTGAAGCTTTTGTACGGAGGAAACCCCAACAACCCAGATCACAACCTCTTTGTTTTCACTGGTCACGGCGCTGGTGTTGCTTCCGACCTCGGCCTAAGAACCGCAGGACTGAGCTACTACATGTCAGCTCCTTCTGGGGCTAGTGGTGACTCGAACCCGGTGATCTCTTCCAATACTTCGAACTGTATTATGATGTTTACCGGTGCCTTGGCCCAATCAACTTCTGTTGGAAACCTTGGAAACCAAAACGCAGTGACTTTTGCAAATAAGACAATCTCAGGATCAACTTCTCACCAGGGAGCTTTTGTCAACAAGCAGCATGGAAAACTTTTTGGTCTAGGTGTTGATAGGGTCATGGACCCAGGCTATGTTTCCTATACTCCTCCCCACTTTTACGGAGAGGCAATTGCTCGTATTAAATATAAGCCCACAACTTCAGTAAAGCCGACAATACGAGAGATTTTTGAGAGCGCAACTGTTGAGAATATTTTGCTGATAGATGAAGATAGGGTTGCTACTCATTCGGGAAGAAAGAGAAGATACAAAAAACTAACAACCACCCAGGAGAAATCGAAGATGACTCTGAGCTCTTCCCTTGATCTTTTCGGAGTGACAGTAGACCCAGGTAACACAAAGTTTGATAGTGAGGGGAACATCACCTCATTCGATTTAGAAAAGGGAAATCAAGACAATGCAAGGTGGGTTATATCAACTAAATATGAAAGTCCGGTATTAGACAGTAGAGACAACGACTCGGCATACTCATCAAAATATACCTCTCACAACACAGCCGTAGAATCTTCTTTCAACATGACTTCTCTGTCATATGAGAAGCCAAAAACACAGTGGACAAACTACGGAACATACTCAGAAGAGGTGCTGCCGTCTCTCACTGTTCGAGACAGTTTTTCTCAAGGGGCATATGGGGCAACCACAGGCTCTCTTGTCGATGTTGTTGGTTTTGAGCCGGAGACAAAGAGAGTAAGTAAACTGGCAGAGTCCAAGACCGTTGAGGAAGCATTATTGATTTTGCCATATATTGAAAGAAGAAATTACACAACAGGAAAGTCTTTTCTTGATAGAGAAAAATTCTCCCCTATTAAGCTCACGACGAACAGCATCAAAAGAAGTATGAAGTTCGGAGAAAGTGACGACGGAATATACAGGATTCCCGATATGATAGCGGATATGAAGAAGTATCATCTACCGCCAAGACTAGACTTCTTGAGCTATGGTAACAAGATAAGACAAAAATTTGCAATGTTCTTTGTTAAGGTGGATCACACATTTGATAGGGAAGACCTTTCAGACATCTGGCAAGGCTTGTCTCCGAAGATAGCAAGGAACATGGATGGGGAACTTTTTGAAGATAGACTCAAAGTTTCTATTAAGGACTTTTTCGGAGTCTTTGGTGGACGCCCGCCGGAAGGCCTGAAGTTCGCTATTTTTAAAGTAAAGAAAAAAGCAAAGAAGAATTACTTTAGAACGACAGCAGACTCCAGAGATGATAACAACTTTTTAGTTTCATTCGCTGGCGACGCGAAGTTAAGAATTAACGAAAACAGATCCTACAACTGGCCATATGATTATTTTTCTTTACTGGAGACTGCCAAGGTGGACGCAACAATCAATATGTCGTCAAAGGTTTCTGTTGACGGCAGAACGCCTACGATTACTAGCGAAGATAGGACGAGAGCACTAAACACTCTTTTAGGCACAACTACCTTTACAAGCGAAGACATAGATGATACACTGGGAGAACCACCAGAATTAAACGATGCAGAATTAAAAAGACTAAATGACCTTCTTAGCAGATTGCCACTAGACAGTGAAGCAGCATATGCCAAAAGACGACGACGCAGAATCATGGCGAGAATTGCGCGTATACGCAGAATAAGGGCAGCAGGGAAGAAAAAAAGAGCCAGCAGGCGAGCTATGAAGAGAAAGCGCAAAAGAAGAGCAAGAAGAAATACAAAATTAACAAACTCGAAGAGAGGTAAGATCACAGGCTTAGGGAGAAAGTCGGCAAGAGTATTGTCTTCTATCAGTCCCTTTAGGCAGAGGATGACAAAACGACAGGCTAAAAACCTAAAGCAGATGGTAAATATATTAGGGCACAGGTTCTCGTGGTCGGTTAGAGGAAAACGTAAATGACATTTTTCGACAGAAAAGAGCAAGTTATTGAGCTAACTTTAACTAAGTTCGGCAGGCACCTATATTCTTCTGGAAAGCTGAAGGCAGCTCATTATGCATTTTTTGATGATGATATATTATATGATACGAACCATGCCGGCTTCTCCGAAAATCCCTCTTCCGCAAACACTAGAATAAAGAGAAGCACAAGGATAAAGCCACTATCCTCTAGGGTAGGCTCGGATAGAAAAGTAAAACTTAGAACAACAGCAAGACAGGTTTCAGACGAGAAAAGAGGATTGCTAACTAACAGAATAGGAAACTCAGACCCACTGACAGACTATCAGCCTTCGTGGGACGTGTACGTTGCCAGGGGAAGCATATCCTCAAACGCACAAAGCAGCCAAGTGGTGTGGAAAGTATCATCTGGCACAAAAGAAACAATCGAATCAGAAAACATACCACAAATAAACCTTCAAGATTTAACTTGTTCCGTTAAGCCAGTCGAAGTGCCAGACCGCATGGCCAACCTTTACGGAAAGATATTTCCAGACGGTACCGCACTCACTCTTGATATGTCATCTGGTGAGCTGGTGATAAACATCGGAGAGGCAAACTCTCCAGAGTCTTTTGATAATTTTGACATTGAGCTTTTCGAGATAGAAGAAGTGGAAGATAATAATATCCAAGGAACATCCTCAGACAAACACTATAGAGAAGAGCTCAGGCCATTGTTTTTTGAGAAAAAAAGCGAAGGCATTGTTGACGACATTTTACTCGGTGATGGTCGGGATATAATAAATGATATGAGAACAGACCCCTCATATGCATCATACTTTTTGAACATAGAGACAGATAGCCAGATACCAAGAGATGTTGTTAAGAGTTCGTTTGCAGGTTCAAGGCTTGGCGGTAAAGGAAACTTGAGAGGAAGAAACAGCAATATCCTGATTGAAGATAACACATCAGAGGCAAGTAGAGACTACGAGACAAGCAAATTTGCCACTCTGACCATGGACGAAATAGCTCAGATACCTTTGAGGAATATTGAAGCGACTGCCAAAGCTGGTTCCGAAGAAAGTGACGTTTCACAGGAAGATATTTACGAAGTCTCTAACCCCACTGGCGAGCCATGTGATGAAGGAGATACAGAATAATGGCTACGAGAAACTATAGAGGACGAGTAACCGGACGCGCCACTGGGGGCACACAGACCGCGAGCACGACAATGATACAGTCTGGGACTGCAGCCCAACAAGCCGCAGCAGCAGCAGCTCAAAAAGCCGCCGCAGCAGCAGCAGCTCAAAAAGCCGCCGACGCTGCAGCCCAAAAAGCCGCTGCAGCAGCAGCTCAAAAAGCCGCCGATGCTGCAGCTCAACAGGCAGCCGCAGCAGCAGCTCAAAAAGACGCCGATGCTGCAGCTCAACAGGCAGCCGCAGCAGCAGCAGCACAGGCCGATGCCGATGCCGCAACTAAAGCAGCAGAAGCAGCACGAATAGAACCAGCCCCATCTATTGTTTTACCATCTCCCACTATTAAAAACATTAATGTTAGGAATACAGACATTGAAATTTGTTATTTTGTCGAAGACACATACGCAATTATAAAAGATGGCCAAGGTGTTCTATCTCCTTCCTTTGGGTGGTTGGGGGACAGCATATATAAGAAAAGTGCATTTGTTGATGTCAAACTTTGTTTGAAAACTAACCAAGGGACAGAAGATATTGTAAGGAGAGTGTACCTAGACTCATCAATAAAAAGCTATAACGCAATCTCAGAAGAGGTGATGAACAAACAGTCAAAAACCAAGTGTAGTGTTTATTACAAGGTGACGTTCAATCCTTTTGAGCTTGTAAAGAGCATGTCTCTAGGCGCAATAAACATGCTTGACTTGATGGAACGAAATGAAGAAATGTCAGCATATGTTGTACTGACGACAGGCTTTGACAAGGACGTGTATTTCTCTATGACAGATCAACAAAACATTCAAAGTTTTGTGGGAACTCAGAGAAGCAAATATTTTATTAGGAATGGCAAGATAACTAATTATTCACGCTCAACACCCACAGCACCACCAATTATGGATACTATAGTTACTGATGAGTTGGTTGTGGATAAAATACTTAGAACACTTAAAAACTCCAGAGTCTTCAATAAAACGTCAAAAGCAAAGACAGTCCATGCCGATAGTCTATATCAAAAAGAGAGGAGCTTTGCTTCCTACTTTTCACCTCTTTTTATTTCGGAGGAGCATGACGGCGAAGTTCGGGGAATGTTCTTTTTTGACGAAAGCAAATTTATAGAACAATACAAAGGAGAACAGCCAAGAACGGGAGTGGTAAACACCGCAAAAGTATCTTCTATTAAAATAACTAGACAAAGAATAACTCCAGTAGAATTAAGTAATGACTTTTCAAGCAATGTTGTTTTTCGAAAGTTTGACGATTCTGTTAAGCCGGAAAACGTCATGGAAGTAGAAGTGGCAGACGCTGAATCAATCTCTGCACACAGCAGAAATATCTCAACAAGTACAACGACACACAAGGCGTATTGTTTTTGCGACAAGCAAGTATCATTTCAGAAAGCAGGAGCATATTCTTATCGTGTAGAAGTCAGCATAAAAGACGACTCAGCAGAATATTTCGCAAGAAAACTGGAAGAAGTCAGGAGCAAGATAGGAGACTTTGACAAATATATCTCTTTTGTAGAGACTCAAGGTCAGACGATAGACCCAGCCACCGGCCTCTTCGTCGCTGGACTCTTGAACGTAGCAGAAGCATGGTGGGCTAGTTCTACAGAATTACCACCTTGGCAAACAATGCCCACAGAAATAGTAAGGGTCATACAGGAAAACAGTTCTGTCCTCGATATCGATTTGGGTGATTATATACTTCCTCTATTGAGAGTGTGTCACCCATCCTCTGGAACCCCTCATGGTCTAAATATTGTCAAGTTTTTGGCAGAACAAGCCGCAGGTTTTTATGAGGAAAAGCTGGCATTGTTCGGTCGTAATATGGTAGGAGGAAAATCGGGAGGACAAGTGGGTAAAACGAGCCCAAGCTCTGGTACTGGTGATTATGAAAAGACAACAAAGTTTGAATATACATTTTCGGAACACATAAACAGAGACAGTGCAAAGAAGTTGAGAGCACAATATTTTCCAGGAACTTATTACGACCCACAGTCCCAATGTCTTCTTGAGTTGTCCTCATACTTATATTCTAGCAAAATTATAAATTCAGAATTAAAAAGTCTATTTGGCCAAAAAAGAAATCTTCTTCCGAGCGTGATAACTTCAGGAGGCAAAGAGATACTGACTGGCATCACTCTAGAAGAAAACGACACCACGCCGACTTTTTTGACGCCGACTCAGATGTGTGTGGGTGACAAAAAGTATATTATTGATGAGTTCTTAGAGCAGCCTGATGAAGACAATGACGAGAGAATCTCAGAAGAAAGAGCACAAATGTATATGGAAGATTCATCAGTCGATGAACGGACTGTGTTGGATGACTTTATGAAAAAGTATGGCGCATCACTAATGTCACTAAGTAATTTGGACGTCGAACACAGGGTAACGCTCCCTATTGGCGAAAACCAAGCAAAACTAGCGGCAAGCTTGAAAGACAGGCCAGATAACTCCCAAGGGGCAGAAATATCAAGAGAAACAATGAACAATTTTCTTAACGGTTTGGTTGACGGAGAGATGTCAGACCTTAACCTAAAGAACCCCATAGTAGAGGCAGGAGTTCTTCCTGACTCAAATAAGCTAAAATTAAGAAATTTCAAAGGAGAGGAGAGAACCTTCACAGAGGAAGAGTTCAACTCTTTTCCAACTCATATAAAGTGTGTCTTACTTTATTTGACAAAGACAAGTACACAATTTGACCTAGATAGCAACTCATACGTCCGGAGAATGGCAGACAACTTTGAGAGCAGCGTTGACGAAGTATATGATGCTAGATTTTTCTATGAGTTGTTTATGAAGCAGATACAGAGAGTTCAGTTCCTGTCAGGCTTTCAAAAGAATGACGAAGGTACACACGAATACCAAGCCCCAGTTTTCAAGGATTTAAGTTATGAAAACTTGGCCGGCACCCCAAATGGGAAATTGCTGTGCAGAATAACACCATATGAGAACAGTCTTCTTGGTTATGATGCTCGTGAAGGCCTCGATGCAGTGCCTACTGAAGAGTATTTCGTTCTCGACTATATTGAAAACACCTTTAAGCAAATATCGAGAGTTGCGAGAGAGGGAGCACAAACAAACCAGGGTCGCAGCGGCGGCATGTTCGGTGCAATGAGACGCAGAGCTATTACTTACGGAGGTAATTCCTGATGCCACTTACGTTAGTATATAACAACGGAAACAACAACTCTTCTGGCAACAGCAGTTCTTCAAGCAGCAGCAACAGTCGCGGCGGAAGAAGTAGGGGCGGCAACGTGACAGGGACAGCAGACACCGGCGCAGCTGCAGCCCAGGCCGCTCTTTTAGAAGCTGAGAGGCAAAGACAGGAAGCAGAGGCCCAGAGAAAAGCAGACGAAGCAGCACAGAAGGCAAAGGAAGCCGAAGAAGAAGAGACTGTTGTTATTTTTGTAACGCAGACTACTGAAAACTCTACTATGGCAGCCATTGCAGAAATTGTAACAGGAGAAGATGACGAGCCTGAAGAAGGAAGCTATGCTGGCGGCAACCTCGGGGGAATAGCAGGTCTTGGTACCGATGGTGCAGGCGCAACTATGGATGAATATCTCGACGCAAATACGGGAGATGTGGATATAGAAGAGGCAGAAGAGATTGCTCAAAACAGCCCAGAAATACAAAGAGTCGTTGAGATAACAAGAATTGTCAACGATGAACAATTGACAGACGCTGAGAGAGCCTCGCTTCTGGATTGTTATAGCAAAACTTATCACACCTCAATAACACAAGGTGGTCAAGGTACCTCACCGTCAGAAGAGAATGCGAAGCAAAAGTCAGCAGAAGACGCTAAAAAAACTGCACCTTCCGCTGACGAAGACGGCACCGCTGAAATAGAAGAGTACGAGGTGAGGAAATATGTAGACAACAACGACATAGAGGCATATGGAAATACGTTAAGTAGCGGATATGCGGAGTTCGACGTCGCTTACAATTATGCTTCGTATGAATTCGAAGACTATGTTTTAGCGAAAGAGCCCATGGAGGCATCCCTGCCATCTTTCAGTAATTTTATTAACCTGGGGCCAAAGTCTACATCACTCAATGCTGTATCCACCGCTTGCCTTTCTTATGATAACATCTTACCAAGAGCGCCAAGAACATACTTTGGAAACCTGAGTTCTAGAGCAGAGAAAAGTCAATTGGCCGGAGGTTCTGTTTCGATATATTACCAAGACCTCTTCTCTTCACTACAATATGGAGACGATATGTTGGGAGACATAGCCCAGGCAAATAAGAATTATTTTTTCCACCAAAGTTTTATAAAAGCACAAAGCGACAAAAACTTTTTGAAAAAACACTTCCCTGTTTATGTTAATATCGAGCTGTCTTCTTTTAGAGCAAAAAACACAAAAAGAAAAGTTGAAAAAACTCTTGCAAGCGTTTTGCTGAAAAATGAAATGGAAACTCGTTTCCTCACTTACCTTGCAGAAAGAACAAGCGAAGAAGGAGAAATCGTAGGACAGGACCAAGAAGGAAGCCCAGTCCGTCTTTGGGGCGTACCACTGGCTCCTGCGTCTTTTCTGGGCAAAAATACATACAACAATAAGAACTCCATCAGCTTTTGGTCGGAAGGCGTTTCTCGTGCAGAGATGCCAAGCGAAGTTTTGAACCTGACACTTGAAGAGTTCTTAGAAACGAGAGCCGGCCTAGACGAGAGTCTTGTGGAACAAGAGATACAGTATTTTAAAGAACAAAAAGCACTTAGTGAGAAATTATCGAAAATGAGCTCTTCTGAAATGTCTAGCTATAGAGAAGGATCATATTTGGCAGATCTGTCAACGATCACGAGAACGAGAGAACAACACAAAGAAACAATTGTGTTCAAGGTGTCGAAATACGAAGAAGGAAGTGATGAGCCAATTCAAAACTTCTTTTTCTTAAACGACTCCGAGGGCGCTCCAATAAGCTTTGTAGATACTCAAGTAAATATTGCAAAGACATACAACTATAAAGTATTCGCATATGAAATACTTTTACCGTCAACGGGTACGCACTCTTTGGTTCTGGAAACAGAAGTATTTAGACAAGATGGAATATACATTGTAAGCAAGCCGCCAATGCCACCTGACGTCACTATTGCTCCGTACATGGGTAATGAGAATGATGTTTTGTTTTTGATGAACGACTCATCAGGCAAGGCACTCATGGAGCCTACCTTTTTTGACGAGACAGAGAGAGACAGGATATTGAAAATATCAGGCATATATGGAAGAAGAATTCCAGACCCGACTATCAGCGCAGAAGACTTCCGAATAAAAAGTGATGAAGAAAAATTTAAAAATTTATTAGAATATGAGTATGATGGTAGATCAGTACTCTTTGAAGTATATCGAACCTCTACGCCGCCAAAGAGTTACAAAGATTTTGCAGGTAGTAGAATAACCAGAACTACGGGAACCTCATATAAAGATGGGATCGCTCCAAACACAAAATATTATTATACATTCCGCTGCATGGATAACCATGGGAACATATCAAACCCATCCGCAGTTTACGAAGTGGAGATTGTAAAGTCTTTCAATGTGTTCCCAAATATCAGAGTTTATGAATTTCCAAATGAGATAAAGGAAACCAGAGAAACAAAGAGAAACATGAAGAGATTCTTGAGAATAACACCAGAGACAAAGTTTCTTCCATTGAAGAAGAAAGACGAGTCTTTGACTCTTAACAGCGCATATGATGCAACAAAGACATCATACGAGCCAGGACTAGATACCGGAATAGAGTCTCTTTGGGGCAAGAAATTTAAACTTAGACTAACGTCAAAATCTTCGGGCAAAAAGATAGATTTTAATTTTAGTTTTACAAAATCGTTTATAGGGAACACGTAAAAGGTGATTTCCTAATATCACATACTATTTATGTGGTGGAGGTACTACAATGGGCTTTTTAGACAATTCGGGTGATATTATTTTAGATGCGGTGCTCACCGACACTGGCAGATACAGACTGGCAAAGGGAGACGGCTCCTTTAAGATTGCCAAGTTCGCTCTCGGCGATGACGAGATAAACTACGAGAACTACAATGGTTCGCACTCAAGTGGCAGTGCTTACTATGATTTGAACGTGCTGAGAACACCAGTTCTAGAGGCTTTTACCAACAACGCTTCCAGCATGAAAAGCAAGCTTGTAAGTATTGCTAGGAACACCTTAAAGTACCTTCCTATCATCAAGCTTCAAGAAGGAAGTCCTAGTGGCCAAACCCCACTTCAAAAAAATGGAACTGCAATGACTGCAACAAACCATTATTTATTGTCAGTTGACGACGCTACCCAAAAAGCAGTCACTGGAACAACTGGACTCTTGAACGGAACATCCACACCAGGCGAAGGAGTCATTAGACTCGATCAGGGTTTGGACACTACAGAAATTTCTTACACCAACGATATTGATGGAGACTTGAGAGAGACTCAGTATAGCCTAGAGATGGACAATAGACTTATGTCTGTTCGCCAGCCTGACAATGTGCTATTGGAGCCAAACTTCGTTGATGACGATAAGATCGCCAACTACTTGGTAACTGAAAACTCTCACAAGTCTATGGTGAATCAGATTATCGCCAAGGACACAAACACCGAAAGTGGCCATGTGATTGCTGGTCCTCGCGGAACAACGATAATGACAAAGCTCAAAGCAACGCAGGACTTGGAAAGTAGCAACTATCTCTTTACAGAGTTAGGTGGAACAGTAAACGTGGGTTCAGGCCCAACCAGTTGCAGATACATTGATACTATTTTGCGAGTTCATGGCGCAACAACAGGGTATTCTTTGGATATCCCAGTAAGATTAATTAAAAAGATATAAGGGATAGGTAAAAGACATGGCAACAATTTATAAACCTCTTTTAAACAATGACGTCGCTTCAACGAGAACTCTCTTGCACGAGAGCATCCCCGTTACGGGCAGCATTGTTTCGGGGACATACGCAGACAACAATATCAAAAACTATTCTCACAATATGTTCCAGTCAGTCTATGACTATCCATATTTGAGCTCTTCATCAAACCACATTTTCGATATTACATGTGGGTTCACCGCAACATCAGCTCTTTCCGGCTCTACCAACATGGTAGACGGAGACAAGAAGATGGAAGTCTATAATCAAATGGCACAAGTTCTTGCCGGATATGATCATACAGGTTCCATCAGAGAGTTTGATGCCGACGGAGACTTCACTGGAGGCTCAAAAATAAAGTCAGCGTTCTTTCTAAACTTTGCGAGACTTCTCACAAAAGATGAAGTAAAGAAAGGCTCAGTTCAGCTTAAATTTGGCACAGCCGCTTATGCCTCCCCTTTTACTGGCTCCGTTACGCTTTACGATGCAAATGCAGCATCAAGTTACAAGATCAACTCTCCTGCTGGAGAATATGGCTTGCTTTATACCTCCTCTGTTGCAAGTGGTACCAGCTATGGTACTCCTGTTGGCTTGTTTTACTATCAAGCGGGAATCGCAGTTGTTACATCGAGTGTATTTGTGAGTTCGCTAGGAAAACTTCAAACAGCGTATTCCGGTTCTAAAACAAGCAACCAGGCCATTGTTTCGTCGAGCATTACGAACAATGCCACAGCGTTAAGAAACAGAATTGAAAATGTTCAGTTTAATAATACGACTGAGCTCAACTCTACTGTTTATTTCTGCCGCATTGGAAACAATGAATACAACTACTCCTCTAACCCGACTTACTTGAATGGAAGTAAGATTAGGGTCAAGAACGAGGCTAGCGACAATCCTACGTCGTACATCACTACTGTTGGTTTGTATTCCGCAGATAACGAACTTTTGGCAGTGGCAAAGTTATCGGAACCCATCAAGAAAGATCCAACTAACGAGCTTATCCTAAGAGTCAGACTAGATTACTAGGAGGGCCTTATGACGCTCTATAAGTTCCGGAACAATGAAGTAGCGATAAACAGACTTAGAACCCATCCTCATCACCGTGTGTGGGTTCATAAGGGCAAAGTGTTTATCAACAACACGACGTCAAGCTTCATCTATCTTAATGAAACTGTGGCCTCGGCACAGCCCTTTATATACAAAAACTCCAGTCAGTATGCATTTAAGACGACAACCAGTGCCTCGTATGCAGCTATGCAATATGGGGACACTATAACAGGCTCATATCCTATGAGTGCAAGTTATCGTTTTGACTTAAACTCGGGAACGACAACTAGGATAGACAGTCTAAGGACAGCACTAGATTCTTATAATTCTTTGAGTCCAAGATATCAATTCTCCTCTACTGCTCACGGAGCAAAGAGAAGCACAAGCCACAGTTTGGTATCCATACCATCAGTTCATTTTGGTTCTAAAATCAAAAAACGAAGCATTAAGTGTCGCATCTATATGACGGGCAGTTTGGTGGGAGAACTTCACGATGTTCACGGAAACGGAGAACTTGTCCAAGTAGGCCCTCGTGGAAGCACCGGCTCGGGCTCTGTGGCTGGCGTTGCGCTCTATAACGAAGGTTTCCTATACCTATCTGGGGCCTGGGGCTTATCGCCCTCTACGGACGAGTACGGCTCTGGTAACACCGATAACCCTAAGTGGAAATACTTTGGTGCAAAAATCAATCCTACAAAAACAGCTTTCGAGTTGGAGTTTGATGGCACAGAAGACATCCCCACCATGACCATGTATGTGAATGCCCCAAAGGGAGAGCTCAATTGTTCTTCAAACAAGACGGCGATCACAAGAGGCCAAACGACATTACAACATACAAGCTCTGTTTCTTATGTGGAGAATAGCACCCGCTCTTTAAAGAACTTAACATATAGTCCTCATGGGGCAAGCGGATCTTTCGAAAAAACAACTTACATATCATCTATTGGAATTTACGACGAAGATGAAAACTTGGTGGCAATAGGAAAATTAGCCACCCCTATTAAAAAAAGGCAAAAAGACGGTTATACTTTTAAACTAAAGTTAGATTTATGATTTTAGGTTTAGATATTAGCACGAGCATCACCGGAGCAACAGTTTTGGATGATAGCGGAAACATAATTTGCAATGATGCTTGGGACACAAGAAAGTTCAAAGACATCTTCGAGAAGGCTAAATTTGTCCACGAGAAGATAAAAGAACTGGTCAAGACAAAAGACATCAAGCACGTTTTTGTGGAGCAGTCGTTACAATCTTTTCGAAGTGGCTTTTCTTCGGCAAAAACGCTATCCACTCTCAGTAGATTTAATGGGATCGTTTCGTGGATGGTTTTTGAGAACTTAAATATAAAACCAGAGTACCTTTCTGCTTCTTCTGCTAGAAAGTCCTGTGGTATCAAGGTGTTGCGTGGCGAAAACGCAAAAGAGAAGGTTGTTAACTTTTTGCTTGACAATGAGCCTACGTTCGTGGTAGAATATACAAAGTTTGGTAATTTCAAGCCAGGGGTCTATGATAGAGCTGACAGCATTGTTATAGCAAGGGCTGGAAAAGTGTTTTTGGAGAAAGAAAATTAATATGGATATAGAAAAGTTTAAAAAACACGGATATGCATATTCCGATATTAAAGTTGAAGACAAGATCATAGATAAGCTTGTTGAGATAATCTCGAAAAGAGAAAAGCAAAAAAAAGGACTATCGCAAAAAGATAAGCATTATACTAAAATAGCACAACCGTGGCTGATAGATGAGTGTATGGAATTAGCCCTAAGAGATGACTTTCTTGAGATTCCTTCTTTGTTTTTTTCTGGCAGGCCCTTTTATTTAGGATCGGGAAATCTAAGAAGAACAAAATTCACCAAACAACCCGCCGAGGGAGTGGCACTCTTTCACAGAGATAAGAACCTCGGAACTCTCGAAAAAACTTCTGGAAACTTTTTAAAGATTTTTATTTACCTAAACGAGGTTACAGAAAAGAACGGCCCCTTTACCTACATAGAGGGAAGCAACGATGTCTATTTGGATGATCTAACCATGTATAGAAAGACAGATAGGGATGTTAAAAAACAATACCCAGGCTTAGAGAGGCGTATTGTTGGACCAAAGGGGCAAGTGTTCGTGGGGATGACACACGGCCTACACAAGGGCCTGAAGCCTATTGAGGGACATAGAGACATGTTGACTATAAATTACGGAGTGGACAAAGAGCTCGTACTCAAAAATAATGGTCACAACTTTAAGGTAAAAAGAGAACTAATTGATAGCCTCTCGAACTATAAAAAAGATATTTGCAAAAACTTAATTATCCAAGAGTAGGAGATAATTTGCTTGTAAAAAGTGAAAAAATTAAAATTCTAAAAGAGATATTAGGGTCTTATTACAACTCCGGCGAGGAGAGTTTGTTTTACTGCCCTTCTTGCAAACACCACAAAAAGAAGCTGTCGGTGAACCTTTCTTTGGATATGTTTAAGTGTTGGATATGTGATTATCGGGGAAAGAGCTTATATCATCTTGTCCGACGCTGGGGCTCATTCTCCCAAAAGACCAAGTGGCAAGAATTCGAAAACGAACACGATATGTCAGAGGTGCCTCGCTCCCTTAAAGATATTATCATGGGGAAAGAGCAAGAAGAAGAGCAAGAAGAAAATATCAATTTGCCCACTGAGTATGCTCCATTGGCGAACAGGAAAAGAAAGCCAACGTCGTTTGCTGCAATAAACTACTTGAAACAAAGAGGCATAACCCAGGAAGATATATTAAGATGGAAGATTGGGTACTGTGACACAGGAGAATACGAAGGTCGCATAATCATACCATCATTTAACACGGAAGGTCTTGTAGACTTTTTCGTTGCGAGAACTTACAGCGGAGACTGGATAAAGTATAAAAATCCCCCAACGAACAAAAAGCTTGTGTTTAACGAACTTTTTGTTGACTGGCACGAGGATATTACCTTGGTAGAAGGAGTGTTCGATGCTATAAAGGCAGGAAATGCAATACCTTTGTTGGGATCGACATTAACAGAAAAGAGTCCAGTCTTTCAAAAGATCGTAGAAAACGACTCCCCAGTGTACATGGCTCTCGACGCCGATGCCGAAAAAAAGACTATAAAAATCATCAAAAATATGTTATCATATGGTATAGAGGTTTTTAAGATCGATGTTTCCGGCTTTGAAGATGTTGGATGCATGACGAAGGAAGAGTTTAATAGTAGGAAACAAAAAGCGAAGCTTATTAGTAATACCACGGGTTTGCTTCGGGAGAAAATCTCCACACTAAGAGGATAGATGAATGGTTAAAATTGCACATTTTGCGGATACACACATCCGCAATTTAAAATATCATAAAGAATATAGACAAGTTTTTGAAGAGATGTATGAGTCTTTGCGAAAAGAAAAGGTAGATTACATCGTTCACTGTGGCGATATTGCCCACACAAAGACACAGATCAGCCCAGAGTATGTCGAGATGTGCAGAGAGTTCCTCAACAACTTGGCAGACATCGCACCAACTCACGTCATTCTTGGCAATCATGACGGCAACCTAAAGAATAGCTTTCGCATGGATGCTGTTTCTCCCATCGCTGCAGCTCTCAAGCACGAAAACTTATTCGTCTATAGAGACTACGAAGAGATTGTGCTGCCGGAAAATATTTCTTTGAGTGTTTTATCTGTGTTTGACAGAGATGCATGGCAAGTTCCAGCAAGCAATGACACTGTGAACATTTGCCTCTTCCACGGCTCAGTTTCAGGCTGCCGCACAGATTTGGGTTGGCAAATGGAACATGGGGACATAGATATTGCAGAGTTCGCTCCGTATGACTATGCTATGTTGGGAGACATCCACAAGACAAACCAGATTTTAGATATGGAGGGTCGTGTTAGGTATGCGGGATCTACAGTGCAGCAGAACTTTGGAGAGACTAACGATAAAGGATATTTGCTTTGGAACATCAAAGGAAAAGATGACTTTACTTGCAAACACATGGCGTTTTCGAACCCCAAGCCATTTGTAACTTTGTCTCTGACAGCAAGAGGAAAGATACCAGCTAAAGTAAAAGTTCCAGAAGGCGCTCGCTTACGAGTACAATCGAAGACGAGATTGCCTATCGACATTATGAGAAAGGCCCTTGATGTAGCGCGTTCTCGCTTCAAGCCAGAGAGCATTGTCTTTAATGACGCCTCTAGGGGATCATATCAGGACGACGATAGAAATATTTTTGCAGAAGATGAAAACATGAGAGACATCGCTGTGCAAGAAAAGTTTATATCAAAGTATCTTGAGGATTATACTACCGACGAAGAAACCTTAAAAAAGGTATATGAGCTTAATAAAAAGTTTAATACTATTGTGGAAGAAAATGAAGACATCAGTCGCAATGTTCGGTGGAAGATCGATAGCTTCGAGTGGAAGAATTATTTTAACTACGGTAAGGGCAACAAGATAAACTTTGATAAACTTAGTGGTGTTGTAGGAATTTTCGGAAAGAACTTTTCTGGCAAGTCTTCTATTTTTGATAGCTTTATTTATACATTATATAATTCAACTAGCAAGAGCAGCAGAAAGAATATTAACGTTGTTAACCAAAACGAAGACAATGCCGAAGGTATTGTAAGCTTAACGGTTGGCCACAACAAATACAAGATCAGAAGAAGGACAGAAAAGTATACTAAACGTCTATACGGCAAAGAGTCCAAAGAGGCAAGAGTTATTTTAGATTTTAGCAAAGTAGACTTGGCTTCTGGGGAAGAGCAGTCATTAAACGGGATCACTAGAAACCAAACTGACAAAGCCATCAGAAAAAGCTTTGGCTCAGTGGATGATTTTCTTTTAACATCGTATGCTTCTCAGATGGGCTCACTAGCCTTTGTTGAGGAAGGAAATACAAAAAGAAAAGAAATTCTAGCTAAGTTTTTGGATCTTGAGCTTTTTGATATGAAGTATCGTCACGCTAAGGATGAAGCAAAGGAACTCTTGGGGTACCTCAAGACTATGGAAAACGTTGACTATGACGCCGAGATAGAACAGTCCAGAGAAGCACTAGCTGATGTCAGGCAGCGGATATCAGAGCAAGATAAAAGATGTAAGAGTCTGACAAAAAAGAAAGAAAAGACTAACAAGCAAATTTTAGAGATTCGCAGAGAGATAGAGAGCGTCCCCGCAAGCCTCATGAACATCTCTAACGTTCTTGGCGTACTCAAAGAAAAAAGTGATGATCTATTATATCTTGAGAAGGAGATAAGCAATCTGCGTTTAGACAAGGAAGGTGTCCTCAAAGACATTGTTGTTTTAGAAGAAAAAACAGATAGTGTCGATGCTTTTGAAATGAGGAGAAAAGTTTCGCGAGCAGAGGAGCTAAAGGGAGATATTCTTTCGTTGCAAAAGCAACTTGAGAAAGTTCTGGAAGAACAAGAAAACGCTAGCGACACGATAAAGTGTCCAGAGTGCGGCGCAGAACTAGATCACAAGAGTGAGTTCGAAAGACAAATTGAAACATTCCAAGAACTTATAGCAAGCAAAGCAAAGAAACAAAAAGCATGCGAAGCAGAAAAGGCTAGCAAGATTGTAAAGGAACATGACAAGGACGTAAAGAAGTTGGAAAAACTTCAGAAAAACGTATCTGAATATTCTGATAACATCGTTAAACAGGAACTCGAAAGTAAAGAGCTGATGGAACACATTAGCAAACTAGAAGAGGATGTTGAAATATATAATAAAAACAAAAAGATGGTTGATAGCTTGAATTCACTTAAAAGTAGAGAGAATGGTGCTATAATCATGTCAGAACGTTTTGACGCGCTTATTGAGGAATGTCAGGATAGCTTGATATCTCTTCACAAAGAGTTGGGCTCATATGAGGAAAGAGCTGTTATGTTTACTGAGCAGAAAGAAAAACTGGCAGACAGTAGAAAACAATTTTCTGCGTATGACTTGTTTATGAAAAGTATGAGTACGAATGGTATCTCATATAATATTATCAAGAACAAGCTCCCCATCATCAATGAGGAAGTTTCAAAAGTTCTTGCAAACGTAGTTGACTTTGAGGTGTTTTTTGAAAACGACGAAAATAAGCTCGACATTTACATCAAGCACCCAACATATGAGCCACGCCCTATCGACAACTGTTCGGGCGCGGAAAAGACGTTAGCTTCTATGGCGATAAGACTTGCATTGCTCAATGTCTCGTCCTTGCCAAAGGGAGATATTTTCATCCTGGATGAACCAGGGACGGCTTTAGACGAAGAGAACATGGAAGGCTTCATCAGAATTATAGACATGGTGAAGACTCAGTTTAAGACAGTGTTCCTTATTTCTCATCTAGATAGCTTGAAAGACTGCGTTGATATGACACTAGATATATCCAAAGAAAATGGATATGCAAAAGTTAGATGCTAAGGAGACAATATGGCAACTAGAAAAAAGACAGACTCACCCGCTAAGTTGGTGAACAAAGCCCTGCCAAAAGGCGGAGCACTTGATAAAATTATTAGCAAAGTAACATCCAGAAAACTTTTGGTATGGCTTACTGGCTCTGCCCTTCTGTACACAGGCGGCCTACAGTCGTCCGACTGGGTAGCTATTTCGCTTGTTTACATTGGTGGCCAAGCAGCAGTAGACTTAGCCGTTGCTTGGAAAAGCGCGTGATGTTAGGCAGGGTAATTTTATTTTTAAAGCACCATTGGAAAATACCAGCAGTAGTTGTTCTGTTGCTGGTATGTGCTTTTTTTTACCGCTCCAAGATAGCTGCCCTTCTTGGTTCTATGCAGCAGACGAGAGAAGATTATAAGAAAGCTCTTGAGGAGTCTCACAAAGCAAACAAAGACGCCATTGAAGAGGTGAGCAGAAGCGCCCTTGCAACACTCGAAAAAGAAGAAGAGAGACAAAAGTCTATAAGAAAAGACATAAGGGCTCTTGAGAACGAGAGGGACAATCTCGAAGAAGAACTTCAGGAAGATATAGATGAGTTAGCTAGGAAGATAAAAGAGAGGTTTTAGTTGAGGTTTATTGCTGTTATTCTATTGCTTGCTTTACAAGCTTCGTCATCTTATGCGACAGAGAAGAGGGTAGAGCCGCTTCACAAAGATGATCCTGCACCATTTACTGGCGTTTTGATGGACCCAACAACTGCCGCTAAGATCGTAGCAGATAAGGAATTCGAAAAGTCAAAATGCAACCTGCTTATCGAAAACGAGAAGAGTAAACAAATTAACAAGTGCAATCTTGAAAAAATGACATCAGAGGCAATCTTGAGAACAGATGTTCAACAAAACAAGATACTTGTCGATTTGCAAGAGAAAGAGATAGTTAGATTAAACGAACTGTTAAAAAAGGAACCACCAGCAATGGGTCCGGTATGGTTTGTTACTGGAACTTTGAGTGGTATTATCCTCTCTGTTACTATATTTTATGCGGCGGTACAAATAACAAATGACTCAGGACAAAATTGATATTTTGGAAAAAAGAATTAGCGGCCTAGAAAACTTGATTGATCGCTTGAAATGGCAACTTAGCTCAGCATCGGACCAACTGTCGGATTTAAGGGGAGACTTGTCTCTGCTACAGAACCAGAGAGAGGGAACTCAAGATGAATAAGAAAGACGTTGACATAGCCCACTACGAAAAAGCAATTTCAGAGAAGTATGGGGAAGAATCTGTGACCAACCCAAAAGCAGGTTGGGATGCCAAAAAAGAGGCTCAGTACCTTGAGCAAATGAAAAAAGTTTACCAAAGAGAAAAAACAAGAAAAGATAAAGAAGTTAAGGAAAAGCATGAAGGGTTTTTTGTATCCTCAAATCTATTTATTAATAGACAAAGCAGGAAATGCGAGGCATGCGGCTGTTTTTCGCTCTCTAAGGGCGACAATCTGTTTTTGAATAAATATTCTTGTTGTCAAGAATGTTATATACAATATGTCGAAGACAGGGAAGAAAGATGGCTTGATGGCTGGCGTCCTAATGGGGTAACTAAAGATGTTGACACTTGATGAATTGAATGAAATTGTAGAACTCTTGCAGGGTGCACAAAAAGACGCCGAGAAATTTGATCGTGGCGTAGGTGCAGCGGGAGTACGCCTTCGGAAGAAGTGTCTAGACGCATCTAAGCTACTTAAAGGCCTTCGTGGTTTGGTTTTGGAAGTAAGAGAGAGTCGCAAAGCCAAAAGATAGGACTTTTATGGTTTCACTAGATAAGAAATCTCTAATGAAAGAGATTGTGAAGTGCGGGAGAGATCCTGTATACTTTACGAACAACTACGCAAAAATAACACACCCAATGAAAGGTCAACTTCTTTTCAAGACTTATGACTTTCAGACCCAGCTTTTGCAAGACTTTGATGACTATCGCTTCAACGTTATTCTCAAAGCACGACAGTTGGGTATTTCGACAGTAACTGCAGCATATGTCGCGTGGCTCATGCTTTTCCATAAGGAGAAGAATGTTCTCATTATCGCTACAAAATTATCAACTGCAGTCAATCTGGTTAAAAAAGTCAAGAACATTATCAAGAACTTACCAGAGTGGCTTGTTACTGCAAAAATAGAGATAGATAACAGGCAGTCTTTTGAACTTGCAAACGGTTCCCAAATAAAGGCCTCCTCGACCTCCGGAGACGCCGGACGTTCGGAAGCCTTGTCTCTGCTCGTTATTGACGAGGCCGCCCATGTGGAGGGCTTAGAGGAGCTCTGGATGGGTCTTTATCCTACTCTCTCTACTGGTGGTCGCTGCATCGCCCTATCAACACCAAATGGTGTGGGAAACTGGTTCCACAAAACATACACAGATTCAGAAAACAAGAACAACGACTTCTTTCCGACAAAGTTAAAATGGGATGAGCATCCGGATAGAGATGCAGGATGGTTTAAGAAAGAAACCAGAAACATGCCACGGAGAGACATAGCTCAGGAATTGGAATGTTCTTTTCTCGCATCGGGAGAAACAGTTATACACCCAGATGATATAGAGAGAATAGAGCAAAAAGTTACAGAGCCGAAGCACAGGACTGGCTTTGACCGCAATTTGTGGATATGGAAAGAAAGAAACAACAGCTCAAAATACCTTGTCGTAGCCGATGTCGCCCGTGGCGATGGCAAAGATTTCTCCGTCTTTCATGTGATCGACGTGGACAACATGGAGGTAGTTGCAGAATATAAAGGAAAGCCAAACCTAGAGATGTTTTCTCAGTTACTGTACACCACCGGGAATGAGTATGGCGGAGCCATGCTTGTCGTCGAGAACAATAACATTGGTTTTAACGTCCTAGAGAAGCTTATAGAGATGAGCTATAGTAATTTGTATTACTCCCTCAAGGGCAGTCACGAGTACATTGATCCCTTGATGGGAGAAAATAAGTCAAATGCTGTACCTGGGTTCACTACATCAATGAAAACTCGCCCACTTATCATCGCAAAGTTAGAAGAATTCATTCGCAATAAACTACTTAATGTTAGCTCCAACCGCCTGGTGGACGAAATTAGGACTTTTGTTTGGCAAAATGGAAGACCTCAAGCCATGAGGGGATATAATGATGACCTTGTTATGTCTTTGGCAATTGCCTGCTGGGTAAGGGACACCGCACTGGTGGCCAACAAGAGAGCAGAGGAATACAATAGAGCCTGTTTGGACGCAATGATTATGTCAAATACAAAAATGAACACTAAAATTCCAGGACAAATAGGTTATAATAGTAAGCTAGACCACGAGAAGAACTTACGACGCAAAACCGAACAAGACAACTACAGAGAATTCTCTTGGCTTATTAAAGGATAGAGCATGCCCAACAATAACAACCCTAGAAACGCACAATCATCATTATTTAAAAAGCTGACCAGACTTTTATCAGGTCCAGTTACGGGTAGAAGAGCCCAGACATATCGGCAACAAAGAAGAAGAGACTTAGACAAATACAAGTTTCGCTCGGCCCAAGGCATGACATTCAAGAAGAGCATTGAAAACCCTCTTCTAAAGTACAACCAAGAATCTTTCTCGAACCAGAATAGAGCAGAAAGATATTCAGACTTCGATCAGATGGAATATGTGCCGGAGATTGCCTCCGCGATGGACATCTATGCAGACGAGATGACGACGCATACCACTCTTGAGGATATGCTTCGGGTAAATTGTGAGAACGAAGAGATACGCAGTTTGCTTAAAAACTTATATCACAATATTATGAATGTGGAATTTAACTTGTTTGGTTGGTGCCGAAGCATGTGTAAGTACGGAGATTATTTTCTTTACTTGGACATTGATGAAGTAGAGGGTGTAAAAAGTTGTGTGGGCTTACCTTCTCATGAAGTAGAGAGACTAGAAGGAGAAGACCCAACAAACCCCAACTATGTACAATTTCAGTGGAACTCTGGCGGCTTAACTTTCGAAAACTGGCAGGTTGCCCACTTCCGCATTCTTGGAAACGATAAGTATTCTCCATACGGCACATCCGTACTAGAACCAGCTAGAAGAATTTGGAGACAGTTAACTTTATTAGAAGACGCTATGATGGCATATCGCATCGTCCGTTCACCAGAACGCCGTGTGTTTTATATTGATGTCGGAAACATTGCTCCTCAAGATGTGGAACAGTATATGCAAAAAGTCATCACATCCATGAAGCGGAACCAAGTTGTTGATACCACCACTGGCAGGGTTGACTTGCGATACAACCCATTGTCTGTCGAGGAAGATTACTTTCTGCCAACTAGAGGAGACTCAACCTCAAAGATTGAATCATTGCCAGGAGGAACTTTTACGGGAGACATTGATGATGTTAAGTACCTGAGAGATAAACTATTCTCAGCATTGAAGATCCCACAGTCTTACCTCTCTAGAGATGAAAACTCAGGAGAAGATAAAACAACGTTGGCACAAAAAGACGTTCGCTTTGCGAGAACCATCCAGAGACTTCAGCGTTCTGTTGTTTCTGAACTTGAGAAGATAGGAATTATTCACTTGTTTACGCTCGGCTTCCGAGGGGAAGACTTGTTGAATTTTACTTTATCACTAAACAACCCTTCCAAGATCGCTGAACTGCAAGAACTGGAACACTGGAGAACAAAGTTTGATGTTGCTGCACAGGCAGGAGAGGGACTTTTTAGTAAACGCTGGATTGCAACTAAGTTGTTTGGCCTTACCGATGATGAGATTATTAGACTTCAGAGAGAGACATTTCACGATAAGAAGTTCGAAGCGGCTCTTGCTGCAGTGGCCGAAGGAGAACCATCAGAAGGATTTCAAGCTGGCGGCGGCGGCTTTGAGGGAGACGATGATCTTGGTGGTGATGCAGGCCCAGACTTAGATGATCTTACTGGCGACACAGCCGGTACAGACACACCACCTGAAGACGACAGTATGCTTATTACAAGCCCAGACGCCCCAGCCCCAGATGCGGATCTTGGTGGAGATGAGCCAGTTGCAGAAACAGAGCAGAACACAGACGGTATTGTACCAGGCCAGAAGTACACAAGGCCAGGCTGGAAAGGCAAGACATACCGAAGCAACCCGAATGGAAAAGTAAACGCTGCAAGACAAAAGTCTCTGAAAGCAAGAGCATCGGGAGAGCTAGCTTCTAGTTCAAAAAGAAATGTGTTCCCCGGTAAAATTGGATTAGATCGTGCGGCCATAGGTCTTCCAGAGGGAAAAGAAACTACTTATAACAAACAAGAGCAGGTACTTTTTGGTTCTGCGAAGGAAGTCAAGTCACTGATTTCCAGCTTGATGGAGATAAACAAAGATGAGCAAGAAGCATAATAAGAAAAGAAATACTGGCTTTTTGTACGAATCACTTGTAGTCGAGATGACCAATGCTATGATAAGCAAAGACCTCGACAAAAGAGATACTATCAAAAGAGCCTTGCAGGAACACTTTAAAACAGGCACAGAACTCCACAAGGAGTTAAGCCTATACAAGAGCGTATTGGACGCTAAAGAGATTGAAAGCGACGAAGCAGACTTCATTATTGAAGAAAACTGCAGAGCGCACTCTGCCTTGAACAAGGAAAAGCTTTTCGAACAAAAGACGAGTTTAATAAACTTCATCAACAAGAATTTGGATAGAAGCTTTTACGGAAATTTCGTACCGTCTTATAAGAGCCTTGCTAGCGTTTCAACTATGTTTAGTGACAAAGCTGCAGCACAAGAGAAGTATAAGGTAAAGAAAGTTCTTATTGAAGGCATGACCGCAAAGAGTCAAGAAGACCCAAACAAGATGAAGCATATTGACGAGCTTTCCTTTAACTTATTTGTAAAGAAGTTCAATCAGAAATATTCAGAAAATTTGCTTGAAGAACAGAAAGAGCTATTGAGCAAGTATATCCTTTCATTTATCGACAACGGCCTAGAGTTCAAAATTCACTTGAACGAGGAGTTGGCAAACTTGAAAAGTTCCCTAGTTGAGAGAAGCAAGAGTTCACTCGACGAGAAAGTATCGAAGATGATGTCCGACGTCGTAGATATCCTAGAGAGCTACAAAAAGAAAGAAATTGACGAAAAAGCATTGATGACGATCTTAGAAGTCCAAGAGATGCTAAGTGAGAAGCAAAATGCCAATTAAAGTAAAATTCGACAAAGACGGACAAAACTCAAGAGTGCAGAATACGGACGAGGGTCTAACTTTTAAATTGAAGGCCCGAAGAAGCATCGACGGAAATGTCATGATATTTGACCACATTGATATGGACATTGTTATCATGCCAGAGAAAAAGAAGATCGTTGCATTTGCTAAAGAGTCTCTCAACGATAGCGTGTATGCTGCACAGTCTAGAATGTTCGACTATCTTTTTAGGCATGGCGTAGTAATTCCAGAGAGCGTCCAAGGCGGAAATGTGTATGGCTCAATGGAAGCGACATACCCGGAGTCGAACATTGAAAATTATGCCGCTGAAAACTTTGCTATGTTATCTGTTGCTAAATTCATGGAAGAAGAGCAACCATATTTCGCTTACGACCAGAGCTACAGAAATCAGGAAATAGACAAGATGACATCACCCGACGCTGAAGATTCTACAGAGCTAGGCGATGTAAAACACGGAGAGAAGAAAGGTTCTATCGAGCCGAGTAGATCAAGAAGGTATATCAGAGGATACTATTAGTGTTCGATGAATTATTGTACTTTGTGTTGTCAGCCTATGGCTTGACGATGATCCTGGCTTATGGTCGAGTATTTAACAAGGTTAGGCCAAAAAATTCATTCTTTCACTGTCCAATGTGTTTAGGTTTCTGGGTTGGCGTTCTTTTGTGGGCATTTTCCCCTTTCACTTCACTATTTATGTTTGACAGAGGTGCCATAACAGCTTTTTTATTAGGCTGTTTATCCTCTGGGACGAGTTATTTTCTGAGCCAACTTGTTGGCGATTGGGGTATAAGACATGAACATGTGGAACCAGAAATGGATGTTACAACCAGTTCGTAGGTGCAGAAAGGGCTGCTAACTCGGACGGGTCGTGCCCGTCTTTGAGAGGATAAGATATGACTAAGTATTTACTTCGAGAATATTATGAACTTTGCGACGGTAACACATGCGCTGACATGTTGACCGAGGCAGAGAAGAGAGACATGAAAGAGCATGGTGCCCTGTATTTGGTCGGCATTATGCAAAAGTGTAACGTGAAGAACGGAAACAACCGTGTATATTCAGAAGAAGTTCTGAAAAGAGAAATGGAAAACTACCAAAGAGTGGTAGAGGATAATAGAGCTTTGGGAGAATTAGACCACCCAGACTCATCCATTGTAAACCTCGCAAATGTATCTCATATGGTGACTTCTGTTTGGTGGGACGGCGACGCCGTTATGGGCAAGGTAAAAGTTCTTGACACACCATCTGGAAAGATTTTAAAGTCCCTCGTTGCCGCTGAATGTAAGATGGGTATTTCATCGAGAGGAATGGGCTCTGTCACTACGGTACAATCCCCAGACGGCCCTATCTCACAAGTCCAAGACGACTTCCAACTTATTTGCTTTGACTTCGTTTCCGAGCCATCAACGCCAGGAGCTTTTATGATGATGAAGGAATCGAAAGAGACAAACGTTTATAACAAACAAGACAATGTTTTTAGAAGCTTAAACAATATCTTATGGAGACACAGAAATGAAAATAACTAAGGGCAGATTAAAACAAATCATAAAAGAAGAGGTAGAGAACTTCTCTTCCGAAATTACCGAAAACGACGCATCTTTAGATAGCGTAAAAGGCATGCTCGCGACCGTAGCACAGGGCCTACTTAGAGAGCCTCCGGTTTTACCATCTGAACAAGAATGCGAAGACCTATATAGAGGCCTGAAGTCAATAGCTAGAAAAGAAGAACCAACACCAGAACTAGAAGACGGCCTTGGGGATATGGGTGCGATCAATGAATAAGAAGAAGTTGACAGAGGTTTTAAAGCCAATTATTAAAGAGTGTATAAGCGAGATGCTTCTAGAAGAGGGTTTGTTGACAAAAGTAGTGCAGCAGATTTCCGAAGGAATAGAAACTCCCAGCGAAAAGACACAAGAGCCAAAAGAGATAAAAGAGCAAAAAGCTCTACCTAGAGTCGAAAAAAAGAAGATGAAAGAAGTCAGGGAGAAGATGTTAGAGTCTATGGGCTCAGAGAGATTCAATGGTGTTAATATTTTTGAGGGAACAACGCCTGCTCCTGCAGCGAGAAGCCCACAGGCTGGCGCTGGAAATGCACTTTCGGATGTTGATCCGAGTGATACTGGTGTAGACATTAGTTCTTTTGTAAACCCTAACTGGAGAAAGTTGGTATAGGATGTCTCAAAACTTTAGTGTAAAGCTGCGTAAAGGAGAGAGCGTAGAGGCTCTTATTAAGAGGTTCATGAAAAAGACAAAAAAGTCAAAGATTGTTGATGCAGTGAAACAAAAAAGATTTTATAAAAAACCTTCTGATGTTAAGAGATTAGCAAAGCAAAAAGCCATTAGAGATGCTCAGAAGAAGAAAAAGAAAGAACTTGCGAGGTAAAAACAATGTCATATGATCCAAAACAATTTAAACACCAAAATGGCCTAAAGACAACGGCAGCATATCAGGTATCTGGTATTCCGTTTGCAACAGGCAGTGTGGATGTAGAGGCGAGCAATGGTGATGCCACTCAAATATCTTTCCCACATGTCACTCGATGGTTCACGGTTATTAACCGCTCCAACCAAAACATAAGAGTTGGTTTTTCCAAGGCCGGAGTCGAGGGCACAAACTATTTTACCGTACATAAGGGGAACACTACCCCCACAGATATGTCGAGAATGGAGATAAAGGTTAAGGATATCTTCCTTCTTTCTCACGGCTCTGCGGTAACTGATTCCGTCGATATCGTTGCTGGACTGACCTCCATTCCGACAGATGAGCTTCATACAAACTGGTCTGGTTCTGCTGGAGTTGGTTAATGTCGGGAAACAGAAATAGGGCTCTAGGCTACAAGGACGGCAGCGGTAATTACGGCTTCGTCATGTATGCTTCTGGCAGTATTAAAATCGGCAATGATGGCACTGATGTAATCGCCATGACAGGCTCTCAGGAAATTATTGGTCGCATTAAGGGAATGCCACCAACTGCATATAACACCAGCACAACACTTTACCGAGAAAGCTTTGATGGCCTGACAGCAGATCTGGTATCACCAGGAAACCCATCATCGAATGGCACTTGGACTAACGGTGCAGGCTCAAAGACTGGGCAAACTATAGCAAACGGCTACGAGTGGCAGACCAGCGACGGCGGTACACCATCTGGCACCACCGGACCCACCGGACCACACTCCGGTAGCAACTACGTTTTTGCCGAGGCTTCCGCCGCCCAAACCGCGAATAATGATGGGTCAAACGTATTTTATGTCATGCAGAGAAGCTTTACAGCAGCAGAAGCTTCTGAAATTGGTAAAATGTCTTTTTATTATCACATGCATGGTGACGATATGGGCAGCCTTCATATCTCTGCGAGTACAGACGGCTCTTCTTGGACGGGAATGACAATAACTAAAGATGCAGATGGTTCACCTTCTGCAGTATCTTCAATTTCTGGAGAACAGCAAGCCAATCAGGGTGATGCCTGGAAGAGGGGAGAAGTGGACCTAACTTCGTATTTGGGCTCTGCTCTGCACATCCGCATCAATGGGTACACCACTGGCGGTTATAGAAGCGATCTAGCAATCGATGCCATCGAATTCACTCCAGCTCCATATGCGCTCTATTCTACTGCGCCAGTTTCAGCATCAGCATACTATGGGAAGGGAAACGGCTTAGAGTTTGATGATGCATATGTAGACGTAATTAGGCGAAAAACAGATAGCAGCACCACCACAAAAATACGACTCATGGATGAGGAAGTAAGAGTTCATTGCGGAAATGCAAACGATGAAGTGTTGAAGCTTGAATCTGGAACTGCCACCATCGCCGGCGATCTTGTGCTCGATCAGTACATCTACCACAATGGAGATACTAACACACTCATCAACTTCGCCGATGACAAGATAATCCTCAAAGCCGGCGGCAAAGCAATGGTCACGATGGAGGAGAAAGGATCTGCTCCTCATGAAGTTACTATCAATGATGGTGGTAACAATGTTGACTTTGTTGTCAAGGGTAACGGCTCCAACCAAGGCAACCCGCTATTCATATGTGACGCCTCTACGGGCAGGGTGGGAATTAACGGAGTAGGTTCCCCGGCTCATGAACTAGATGTAGATGGCACTATTGTTTCCACAGGACTCACAGTTGATACAGACACCCTTCATGTGGACTCCTCGAATAACAGGGTTGGCATAGGCACAACCACTCCGGCTGCAAACTTATCAATCGAGGGAGACGCAGACGGCGGAACAGTCTCACTTCGTCTAGGCGCAGATGCAGCAGCAGCTTCTAACTTTTCAGCAAGACTTGAATTTGCAGAAGATACTGATGATAGCCAGGTAATGAATTACGGCGCGTTCATGGATTATGACGGCGATGCTGCATCTGGATTTGGTAACGGCATGCTGAATGTCGGAATGAGAAATAATAGTACTTCAGATACGAACATTTTCAGGATAGACAGAGATGCTGCAGCAGATTCTTTGCACATCAACGATAGTGGTGTCGCAGTAGGAACGCAGTTGCATGTCACAAAGAACGCTACAGTTGGTGACATTGGAAGCCTTACTTTGGCCAACGCCGGAGTAAAAATAACAGACAGTAGCACCAATATGCACATTGACGGCAATTCTATAAATACCGACGGCAACACTTATCTGAATGTATCGGCTAACTACGATCTTTACTTCGGCACGAATAATACCGAGCGGATGAGGATCAAGAATGACGGCAAAATAGGCATAGGAACAGACAGTCCACAAGTAGATTTACAAATAGATAATTCCTCTGGTGGACGACTGACTTTAGTTCGTAGTGATGCTACGACTACCCTCGGAGACGAGCTTGGTAGAATAGGATGGGACACCACCGATGGCGGCATCGACGGTGGTGATCCTGCTGCATATATCGTTGCAACGGCAGGAGAAACAATGGGCTCCAGTGACAAGGGTGCAAATATGTACTTCTACACTAAGCCAGACAACACGGACTACAACGTCGCAGGCACCCTAAGAATGGGAATTGTGGACTCCGGAAGGGTATATGTGGGCATCGACTATCAAACCGATGAGGGAATGCTACAGGTCAAGCAGGGTGCTGATGCCGCAAACCTTGGTGGATTATCAATAATTCAGTCTGGAAATGACGACACTTGGACGCTTTGGCATTCTACAGCGGAGAATTTGAACTTCTCTTTCAATGGTTCCTCGAAAGGATATCTAGATGATGGTGCTGATGTAAACAACATTACCTTTACAGGCCAACACAGGTGCACACCATCTGACTCAACTTCTTACACATCTCTCTCCTCAAGCGTTGGCAAGATTGTTATTAGTGACGGGACGTACTCGAACCTAACACCTGCCAACTCAAACATATCTATCAATGAGGCAATTCCAAAAGTAAAGCTTGCAACGGCTAGAAACCAGAAATCTGTTTTCGGTGTTGTGTCAGACTCAGAAGACGAGAATGAAGCTACAAGAACTTACAAGCATGGCATCTATACCACTATCATGGAGAAGAGCGATTCTTCTGATAATAGACTTTATATCAACTCACTCGGCGAGGGCGGTGTTTGGATTAGCAACATCAATGGCAACCTAGAGAATGGAGATTATATCACCACTTGTGAAATTCCGGGATACGGCATGAAACAAGATGATGACTTGCTTCACAACTACACTGTTGCAAAGATAACACAAGATTGTGACTTTGACTTAAATTCCAGCAGTTACGAATGTGTTGAGATCTCTCATGACGGATCGACCTACCGCGCAGCCTTTGTGGGCTGCACTTATCATTGCGGCTAAAAAAAATAAGGAATTGTACCTTGTTTCCTACTATTTAACTTGTAACTATGCGAGGTAGGTTCTCGTTCAAACGCGCCCTGGAGGAATGGAAGCATGGGATATAAGAAAACAACACTACAAGTAACCACAGGCTCCGGTACTTCGGTTCACATCATGAAAGATGATGGCTCTCTTGTCCTTGCGGCAGGAGGCGACAACAGAGTAGTTGAAATTTCAGCTTCAGTAGAATTTGACGGCGGCACTAACCAGAACGCCTTAACTGGCCAAGGAGCCATTGTTAGTGGCATGTTTCGTATTCCTTTATACGAGAGCAGTTCGGAAGGCGACATATCAATCTTAAACACCTTAGCAGGCACCCCATCTAACTACAATGGATATGTTTTTTACATGAATAGCTCAAAGGGCCTGACCAAAGGGGCAATTGCCAACGGCGGCTCTGTTGCTGTTAGTAATGATGCAGCTCAATATTTTGCCAAAGGCGCAACGATGTATTACTGCAGAAATGGCAACTGGTTTACTGACAATTTAGTAACAGTTCCGAGAACATTCACCAGACAATTATATACACTTTTTAATGCAGGAGATACCGACTGGGACATCCATGCAACAAGCGCACCTACTTTCGGTGGCAGTGAGCTAGAATTTAGTTCATCAATGGGCGAGACTGGCCAAGGCTGGGGCACCACTGATGTAGCTGAACCTACCTGGACTTACAATACTCACAAGAGAATTGAGGCAAACTGGGTAGCAGGAAACACAGATTATAATATCCCGTCAACGACATCGGTAACGTGGGCAGGCGGAGATTTGGAGTTTAGCAGTGCAATGGGCGAATCAGGCCAAGGATACGGTGCAACAGACCCCGCTGAACCTACTTGGACTTATGGTTCTCATAAGAGAATTGGACCTATCAGTTTTAATGCAGGGGATACCGACTGGGACATCCATGCAACAAGCGCACCTACTTTCGGCGGCAGCGAGTTAGAATTTAGCGCGTCAATGGGTGAGACTGGCCATGGCTGGGGCACCACTGATATAGCTGAACCTACTTGGACTTACAACACTCACAAGAGAATTGAGGCAAACTGGGTAGCAGGAAACACAGATTATAATATCCCGTCAGCGACATCGGTAACGTGGTCAGGCGGAGATTTGGAGTTTAGTTCATCAATAGGCGAAACCGCCGCAGGATGGGATAACAGTTAAAATCTTTTAAAGAGAGGAACAAGAGATGGCAAAACAGGATTTTAGATTTCTAGGTTATAGAACAAGCAATGACACTACCGACGGCGGCGTGAGAAAAATAGCATATGATATTGCAGCTGGCAACGGCGCTGGCGGAAGTACCAACGGCGGATACGCAGCAGAAGGACAGTCTCAGTTGCATAGCTCTCTCAGTGCTTCAATAACCACTTGCGGAGACTATGCAAGAGCATGGCTTTTCAGCGCCAACAGATACTCAACAAACAACTACAATGTAGGTTGGTATGGCATGGGTTTCTTGGGAACTAGATCATTGGGAGCAAGGCTGGACCCAGCTAGCGGCTCTGCTTGGAGCGCATCAGCAAACTTTGCAAACTCATCAGGAAAACGCACAACGGCCACCGCTGTCTCTATAAGAGCAACGGTCAGATTGGGAGCAGACAACACCGGATCAGCAGACTCGGCATCATTTGGAACGTCGATTGGCGTCTTTACCAATGCGACCATGCCATCCCAGACAACTCAATACACAGATGACTCCGATGGCGATGATTATGCTGGAACGGTTATCAATAAGACTACAGCCTATGGCACCCAATTTCAAGGATACACTCTTATGCTCTCTAGTCTGAAACATTACTCTTGGGGAAACAGCGATATTGACTCCGATGGTGACGGTACGAGTGTTTCAGATTCCAATAGAGGAGCTCAAACAGTGAGACTCCTGTTTGGCTCACAACAGTATGCTACCAACGGCGGCAGCAGTGCTGGCGCAGCCAGGTCGAGATTTCACAAGTGTCAAGGAACATACCAGTACAACAAATGGTATAGAATAAGAATGGATATTACTCCATTTCCGGGAACAGACAAGATTGAAATATATACAGCACCAGCAACCGATACGGTAGGCTCGGAAACCTGGACGAAAGTTGCAACCCAGTATCGTTTCGCGGGAACCAGCCACTATTTACCCAGGGTCAATGCTGACCGCAAAGGTATAGGATATTGTGTTTCTGCTTGGCGAGACACCAATGCAACGGCAGTAGATAAGAACCACGACGCCTTCATTGATGGCTTGGTGGTATATTCAAAGATAGTATAATAGGAGAAAAGTAACATGGCAATTTCACGTTCAAATTTTAGATACGCAGGCTCATGGATAGGCAGTACGGGCACGACCGATGCAGCTCAGCGATGGGCAGCACTGGCAAGCCAACACCAAGGCGCTGGTTGGGCCAACAACAACGAGGGCGGCGGCGAAGCAGCTTTTGGCTCTGTCGTTCCACATTCCTTCTTGTCTGGCACCGCACCAGCCTCTGCGGGGGACTTTTGCCTTGGTTATATGTACGGACAAGCCAGTCACCCTTCGAATAATAGCTACCATAGGGCACACCTCGTGGCAGCATTCGTAACAACGGGCTCAGACTCAGGAAGCGACTTTCCAGTGGACACAGTTCCAAATGAAGGGACCAGAACTGCCTACAGTATTCGAGCTTTCTTGAGACTGGGCAACGACAACTCCTCAATAAACGCCAACCACGAGAGAAATCAAGGCTCAGAAATCGGTATCTTCGTCAAGGGCATCGGCCCAGGAACAAACCAACAGAATGACTATACAGCCTCACCAACAGGCTCTCTAAGTGCGTCTTATTATCACGACGCTGACGAAGATGCCACCGATCCTTTCTATGCGTCTGGCGGCAGTTACAACCCAAGAATGTCTGGGTATTATCTCTCCTTGTCAACCTTGAGAGACGACAGCGACGGAACAACTGGCGGAACCAGTGAAGCTGGCGTAAAAGGTGCAAGAATTCCACGCCTGAAGTTCCACGCCCACCGAACGAATAATATCAACCACAGCGTCTTACCAGGCGTTAACAGCAAGCATGTTGAAATCTTTTCAGGTTCTTTTAATACCTGGTATCATGTTCGAATGGACGTAACACCAATATCGGGGCATGACAAGGTAGAAATTTATACGGCCCCTATTGCAAACGCCCTGGGTAGCGAGACATGGACAAAGCGAGAGACAGTGCGTATATACGCCACAGACGAATATTACAGAAGCTGGGATTCAACAGATTCTACTTCCAAACAACAAGACTGTGGCTTTTTCGCGGCTCACTGTAAAACTCACGATGATGATTATTTGGCTCACGATGCATTAATAGATGGTTTTGAGTTTTTTACGAAAGATTTGACTTAATAACAAAGAGAGGAACAAGAGATGGCAAAACAGGATTTTAATTTTCTAGGGTATACGACCCTCAACGACGCCACCGACGGCAACGTGAGAATGGCTGCCCACAACATGGCTCGCGGCAATGGCAGCGAAAGTGGTACTAACGGCGGATATGCTGCAGAGGGAATGTCAGTTCCCCATTCCACGTTATCTGGCGCAATAACCACTTGCGGAGATTATGCAAGAGGGTGGATCTTCAGCCAATACAATTACTCAGTGAACAACTACAATAGAGGTTGGTATGGCATGGGTTTCTTGGGAACTAGATCCTTGGGGCCAAGACTAGACCCAAACAGTGGTTCAGCTTGGAGCGCAGCAGCAAGCTTTGCAAACTCAACAGGAAAGCGCAGCCAAGCAACTGCTGTCTCTATGAGAGCCACAGTCAGATTGGGCTGTCTCTACACAGCATCAGTGAGTCAATATACGTCAAGCGGCACTGCAGTGGGTCTGTTCTTTGGAGCTAGAACGCCATCCACCACAGCTAGATACACCACCGATGCCGATGGTGATGATTATGGATATGCAGTGTACTCCAAGACGGATACTTACGGCACCTTAATAAACGGGTACACTCTCTGGCTTTCTAGTATGAAGCATTACTCTTGGGGCAACGACGATATTGACTCCGATGGTGATGGCTCAAGCGTTAAAGATACCAACAGGGGGAATGTTGGCGTGGTAAGACTTCTTTTCATTAGTACTGGCCCTCATGCGAACGAAGCCGCCGCTGGGAACACGTTTCAACGACCAAGAGTTCACAAGTGCCAAGGCTCATACGCATTCAATGCGTGGTATCGCATAAGGATGGACATTACGCCCTTACCAGGAACAGACAAAATTGAAATTTACACAGCACCCGCAACCGACACGATAGGTTCGGAAACATGGACAAAAAGAGCAACTCAATATCGTTTTGCTGGAACTTGTCATTACGTCACTCGTCAGCATGCCCAAAACCACAGGGGTTTGGGTTATTGTGTGCAGGCGTGGAGAGATCAAAATGGCTCAACCCTTAGCACCCGGTCCAGAAACCACGACGCATACTTAGATGCACTAACTGTGTATTCAAAAAATATATCAAGCTAATAGGAGAAAAATAAAATGGGAATTTCACGTTCAAACTTTAGATATGCCGGCATGTACGGCGGCAATTCCGGCGAGTTCGAAGGGGGGGAACGTTTCATGTCCCTCTTGGCCTACGGCAATGGTGGCCCATGGGCAGCTACCAGCGGTGGCGAAGCAGCTTTTGGCTCTATCGTCCCACACTCCTTCTTGTCCGGCACAGCACCAGCTTCTGCGGGAGATTATTGCACTGGATATATGTATGGCCAGGCCAGCATTCATTCCAACAATAGCTATCACAACGCATGCATTATGGCGGCGTTTATAACAACGGGCTCAGACTCAGGAAGCGACTTTCCAGTTGACGCAACTCCTGCGGAAGGTACTACAATTGCCTACAGTATTCGAGCTTTCTTGAGACTGGGCAACGACAACTCCTCAATAGTCGCCAACTCCGAGAGAAATCAAGGCTCAGAAATTGGCCTGTTCGTCAAGGGCATCGGCCCAGGCACCGCCCAGCAGGGAGACTATGTAAGTTCAGGAACAGGCTCTCTAAGTGCGTCTTATTTTAATGACGCTACCGAAGACGCTGTAGATGCTTTCTATGGCTCTGGTGGCGATTACAACCCAAGAATGACGGGATATTGCTTGACGCTCTCAACCTTGAGAGACGACAGCGACGGCGCTCAGGGCGGAACCAGTGAAGCTGGCAAAGTCGGTGCAAGGGTTCCTCGCTTGAAATTCCACGCTCATAAAACAAATGATATTTCTCACGGCATTAGTTCGGGTACCAACAGTCTTCATGAGACTATATTTTCAGGCTCGTTCAACACATGGTATCATGTTCGGATGGATGTGACACCACAAGCTAGTGCCGATAAGGTTGAGATCTATACCGCACCTATTGGAGAAACTCTCAGTAACGAAACATGGACAAAGCAGACAACCATTTCAATAGCGACTACTGATTCTTACTATAGACAATGGGATAGTTCAAACTCAACCTTGAAATCTCAAGACTGTGGCTATTATACGGCTCATGCTATAACCCATGATGACGACTATTTGTGTCACGATGCGCTAATTGATGGCTTTGAGTTTTTCACAAAAGATGTAAGCTAATAACACGCTCGCACAACATACTTTCAAGACCCGGCCCCGCGCCGGGTTTTTTATTGGATCTGCATAAAATATTTGATAAAAAACGTGCAGGAACTTTTTTCAGAGAACTTGAAGCAAACAGGCAATAAACCACACTTTTCTCACTAAATACTAATATCAAGCCCCACGTTTGAGAAGGGATGCTTGTGAAGAAGGGCGTTTTATTAAGAAACCTTTTTCGGGAGGTAAGAGTTGCCAATTTTATATACTTGTTGCGGAAACTCACCTTTAATATACGCCTCATTCGTAAAAAAAGAAACTTTTAATTTCTTTGTGATATTTGACAAAGAAGGAGGGAAAATAATATGGTAGGAAGAAGAGGGTTGCAAGTCACTACCGGTTCATCACCGACCAATGTCCATAGGTTTTTGGACGATGGTTCGGCTATCATTTCTGCGGGAGGGTCCAATAAAGCATTGGCCATCTCTGGTAGTACGATGTTAGGTAGAAAGACAAACAACGTTAACGATGTGACGAAGGTTCATGGCGTCTTTAGAATTCCAGTATATGCTTCAGGTTCTGAAAATGATATTGGTATTTTAAATACTCTGGCTGCAGCGCCAGAAGATTACAATGGACACGTTATATATCTAAATTCAACTGGCCTTACGAAAGGTGCAATTGCCAATGGAGGTTCTGTCGCAGTCAGCAATGACGCAGCTCAGGCTTTCTCGCAAGGCCACAAATGGTATTTTTCGCGCAATAGTGCGTGGGTACCTGACATGTTCTTTCATCTAAGTTAATAGATGGGAAACATTAGTAAACTTTTAATTTATTTCTTCGTGATATTCGACGAAGAAGGAGGGAAAAAATATGCCTATTGATCCAAGAGGTATAGCCGTTATATCCGGCTCTGGAGCGAATTGGAAAGACACCAAATTTCGTTCTCTGGATAATGGTGCTCACTATTTTAGTGGCTCATTAACTATTTCGTCTTCCGCTGCAGGCGGAGACAACAACGCTACAGGCTTATCATTGTCTGCTAGCGGAAAGATATCGGCATCATATTTTTATGGTAACGGTTCTAATTTATCAGGCGTTGGAGGCTCAGTGGAAAATGCTTCTACTAGCCCAGCAGACACAGACAATTATTTACATTTAACGTTTGTCTCTGCCTCTGGCGGCTCTGAAACTCAGTATATTCATTCGGGTTCTATTTCATATAACCCAGCAAGTTCTACGTTTAGAACTGTGAATATTTCTGCTACAGGCGATGTTGACTTAGGTAATGCTACCTCTGACACCATCACCGCAACAGGTCGCTTTGACAGTGACATTGTTCCATCAACCGATAGTGCAAGAGACTTAGGTACATCTGCTTTACAGTTTGCCGAAGCTCATATTGACACTGGTCACATTGATAACATCACTGCGACTGGCACGTCTACCTTGACTACTGTTGACATCAACGGCGGCGCAATTGATGGTACAACTGTTGGTGCAGCAACTCCTGCTGCTGGTACATTCACAACTTTGACTGCAAATGATCAACTGGTCGTTGCTGCTGGTGCCACAATCACCGGTGACACTACTGACGAGATCACTTTGAATGTTAAAGGCGTTGGTAGCCAAACAGCTCAATTGTTTAATGTTGAGCAAACAGACGGTACTGATAAGCTTAGCGTTAGTGCTGCTGGTGTAACTACTGCAGCTAGCTTGGTTGCAACTACTGCCGATATTAACGGTGGTACTGTTGATGCAGTCCTTGGTGGGACAACTCCTGCTGCGGCAACTGTGACAACATTGTCTGCAACTGGTGACGTTGACTTGGGTAATGCTACCACAGACACTATCACGGCAACAGGCCAATTTGATAGTGACTTGGTGCCATCAACTGATAGTGCAAGAGACTTAGGTACATCTGCAAAGCAGTGGGCCGAAGCTCATGTTGATCACGGTTACATTGATGCAATCACTGCAACTGGCACGTCCACATTGACTACTGTTGACATCAACGGTGGTGCAATTGATGGTACTGCTATCGGTGCAAACTCTGCAACAACTGCAAAGTTTACAACCATCTCTGGCTCTAGCACACTGCAAATTGCTGGTGCAACAAGCTTGGGTAGTAACTTAACTGTTATGGGCACTGTCTCTGGTTCTGGCAATGCGTCAGTCGGCGGCACGATGCACGTTGAGAGCACGTTGACTGCGAACAATGCTATGGCTGTTACCAAAGGTGGCTTGACTGTCTCCGCTGGTACAACTGCTGTTCAAGCTTTGACTGCAACAACATTGTCTGCAACTGGTGACGTTGACTTAGGTAACGCTACCTCTGATACGATCACTGCAACAGGCCGCTTTGACAGCGACATTGTTCCATCAACTGATAGTGCAAGAGACTTGGGTACATCTGCTTTGCAGTTTGCTGAAGCTCATGTTGATCATGGTTACATTGATGACATCACAGCAACTGGCACGTCCACGCTG